>TARA_R110000796_G_scaffold252642_2_pt1 | contig 73810 bp, 60 predicted proteins | sample TARA_R110000796 | Tara Oceans TARA_R110000796 (sample SAMEA4397815) | marine metagenome | biome: Polar Biome; feature: [SRF] surface water layer (ENVO:00010504); material: water (ENVO:00002006), including particulate matter (ENVO:01000060) such as... | depth 5 m
AAATAGTATCTTTGCGACCGAAACGAGGAAAAGCCATGTCAGAAAGCAGAACAGAATTATCTCAACTAGGTGAATTTGGTTTAATCAGCCGATTGGCCCAAGGAATCAACACACAAAACCACAGCACAGTAATGGGTATTGGAGACGATGCCGCGGTGATTAATGCTGGAGATGAATTTGGTCTATTGGCAGCCGATATGTTGGTAGAAGGAGTGCATTTCGATTTATCTTATGTGCCGTTACAACACCTAGGCTACAAGGCCATTTCGGTCAACGTTTCTGACATTGCCGCAATGAACGGTAAGCCAGAACAGGTAACCGTTTCCTTAGGGATCAGTAATCGTTTTTCTGTAGAAGCCATTGAAGCACTTTACGAAGGCATGAAAGCAGCCGCCAAAGCGTTTCAAGTAGATATAGTAGGCGGAGACACTACTACTTCGAATAGTGGGCTGATCATATCCATATCTATTTTTGGTAAGGTAGAAAAGGAAAAAGTTACTTACCGCAAAGGAGCAAAAGTTGGCGATATTCTTTGTGCTACTGGTGATTTAGGAGGCGCCTTTATGGGACTTCAAGTAATGGAGCGTGAAAAGCAAGCGTTTTTGGCCAATCCAGATTTGCAGCCGCAGTTAGATAATTACGAATATATTGTTCAACGCCAGTTAAAACCGATTGCCAGAATGGATATTATTCATGAACTGGCGGAGTTTGGAGTAGTGCCTACTTCCATGATCGACATTTCAGATGGGCTGGCTTCAGAATGTCTGCACTTGAGCTCCAATTCTGGTGTGGGTATTCAGATTTATGAAGATAAAATTCCAATCGACAGGCAGACTTATGAAACAGCAGTGGAATTTAACCTCGACCCAATTACTTGTGCTTTGAACGGAGGGGAAGATTATGAACTTCTTTTCACCATTAAGCAAGAGGATTACGAAAAGTTAGAAAAACACGAAGACATCCACTTTATAGGCCATACCCAAGAGTTAACCAAAGGCAATAGGTTGGTAACTAAAAACAATAATTTGGTTGACTTAAAAGCACAAGGTTGGGATCATTTAAGCAGCCAAGAGGAAAATAACTAAGGTAAGGCTAAAGAAACAGCCGATAATGGCAGCATTAAATTTTCGTTCGGGTTTTGTGTTAGGAATGATTCCAAAAAAACCAGCCAGTAATACGAGGCTCGCCAAGAAAAATATCATTGAAGGAGTGTTGTAGGTAAACTGAAATTGCGTCTCATTTGCCCTTTTGTATTTGAGGAAACCGTAAATGTGGCTTTTCTTCATTTCAAGAATTTCGCCTGCATAAATGGGGCTACCAAAAGTTACAGTCTTAAAGTTGCCAAATGAGGTGACCACATGCATAAAATAGCGACCGCCATTTCGTCCACTGTAATCACTCACTTCGGCATGTTCAACTTCCGTAGTACCTAAATCGCCCTGAACAAGCCAATCGAAAAAGAAGGTTAGACTGAAAACCAGTGCCAAAGCACATAGTCTTGTGCTTTGTTTGGCGTAGATTTTAAAATTTGTAGGAACGGGTTGAGGTTCAGGTTGGTAATATTGCCTTTGGGCGGGCTCTTCAAAATCTTCGAAGTTGATAATTACCGTTCCGCTGTCATAATGTACACGGGCCTCTTCATCGCCCAAAACCTTATAAGCCTCTTTCACTTCTTGAAAAATAGCAATGGCTTCAGGAGAAGGGTTTACATCGGGGTGAAGTTCAAGTGCTTTTTGCCGATAGGCCTTTTTTATTTCCTGCTGATCGGCTTCTTCGGTAATCCCCAATATTTGATAATAATCTTTAGCCATTACGGTGATCGTAGCAAATTTTTCCTTTTAAAGTTAAGGGTTTAACAAGAATGGCAAACAGGCATTAGGAGGAAATAACATTAAGAGTTTTTCGGTCAAACACTATTTCCGATTTTAAAAATATCAGCATCTTTACTCCATAATTTTCAGCTATGGAATCCATTCAATTCTTCAATGGTAATTTTGTTCCGAAAGAGTCGATTACCTTTTCAATTGACGATGTAGGTGTATTACGAGGTTTCGGAATTTTCGATTATTTCAAAGTGTATGATGGAGCGCCTGCTTTTATGGAGGCGCATTTAAACCGTTTTGAAAACTCTGCGCGTTTGTTGGGAATGGAAATTCCTTTTTCACGCAATGAAATTGAATCCGCCATCAGAAAGCTGATTGACCACAACAAGTTTCCACTTTCAGGTGTAAAGGTGTTAATGACAGGTGGTGCTTCACCCGATGGTTTTTCGGCAGGAAAGCCTAATTTGATTATTACCAACACCGCGGTTGCAGAAACAAATCCATCTTTTTATACTGAGGGCGTGAGTTTAATGACTCATCAGTTTACCCGCGAAATGCCCCAAGTGAAAACTACCAACTATGCTACCGCAGTTCGGTTAGAACCCATATGGAAGCAAAAGGGGCATGTTGATGTACTTTATCATGATGGCCAATATATCAGTGAGGTTTCGCGCAGTAATGTGTTTTTAGTAGAAGGAAACAAACTGATTACAAATGAAGAAGGAGTTTTGCCCGGGATTACCCGAATCAATGTGATCAATATGGCTCCTCAGCTCGGTTTTAAAGTGGAAATCAGACCTATTACTTTGACAGAGGTTTTGGTAGCAGAAGAGCTTTTTATGACAAGCACCAATAAAAAAGTAATGCCTGTTGTGAAGATTAATGATGAAGAAATTGCTAGCGGAAAAGTAGGGGATAAAACGAAAGTACTAATGGAGGGCTATGCAAAGCTAATGGAGAAAGAAACTAAGCAACCGTCATTTCAAAACTGATTACATCTAAAAGTACATCCATAATTTGAGCGGGTAATTGTTTTTCTACTTCCTTGTAGCGGTAATTGATTACATGACCGTCTTCTAATTGAAAAGCAATTCTTCCTGTTTGATGATTACTTTCAAAAATCAAAATTTCCAAAACGGTATTATCAATTCCGTTGCTGTATGTGTTATTGATTCTCCATGTTAAATCAGCCCTCATATCTGAGAGCTTGGTGAGCAGACCACGCACCATATTTCTTGTCTCTTCGGCAATTTCACCCATACATCAATTTAATGGAATATATTGAAAGGAGAACGAAGAATCTGAGGATTGGTTATCAAGCCTCAAAAATTAAGGGTTCGAGATTTAATCCTCAGGATAGGGAATAAAAAGGAAGTTGGTGAACTCTTGATCTACCACAAAAAGACAACAAAACTCATCAGGGTCTTTGTAAGCTTTTTTAAAAGCCTCTTCATCTTCTACCAATTTGCGCTGCACAAATTCATCTAAATAAGTGATAGAGTAGTTCCAAGTAGTATTCATTTCATTCTTTCCTATTAACAGTTGCCCAACAGAAATGTCGGTTTTAGAAATAGGAAAAATGGGAAATTCAGAGAAGCCTCTTTTCTTCACTTGGTAAGCCGCTTCTTTCAATGTTTCGGCCACCAGTACAAAGTCCTTGGTAATAGTGCCCAAGTATTTGCCGCTTAATTCTGGATCGTTCTGCATGTTTTAAAAATGGCTATTGTATTACTTAATAAATTTTATCTACGTTTTTGTCCTTGATTTTGATCTTCTCCAAAGTCAAGAATTGCTCCCAGAACTGGTCATTTGGTAAGCCTGCGCGGATGATCAAAGGCTCTTTTTTTATTGGGTGTTCAAAGTAAAGCCCTTTGGCATGTAGGTTAATACTTTTGTCTGGATTTGGTTTAGAAAAACCATAGCGCAAATCTCCACGAATGGGGCAGCCCAGTTCTGAAAGTTGAACCCTAATTTGGTGCGGACGACCAGTAATTGGCTTTACTTCAATCAGGAAATGATCGTTCAACTTACCTAAAACCTTAAAGTCAAGTTCCGCTTTTTGCGAACCTTCTTCTTGGTAATCGTAAGCAGTGGTGATGTTTTTAGAAGGATCTTTTTTCAGCCAACTGATTAATTTTCCTTCTGGCTGTCTCGGTTTTCTTTTCACCACAGCCCAATACGTTTTCTGCACTTTTCGGGTAGCGAAAAGCTTATTCATTCTTTCAAGCGCTTTAGAGGTGCGAGCAAAAACAACAACTCCACTTACAGGCCTGTCTATTCTATGAACCACACCTAAAAACACAGCCCCCGGCTTATTATATTTTTCCTTTAGGTAGTCTTTGCAATAATCTACCAATGGCTTGTCGCCCGTGTTGTCACCTTGAACCAGTATTCCAGCAGGTTTATTCACAATCAGCAGGTGATTGTCTTCATAGATGGGTTGAACTATTTTTTCCATTAGAATTCGCTAGTAAAGTGAAAATCAATTTCAGGGAAATTGTCCTGAACCATTTGTAACCAAGCTCTTGATTCAGCCATAAACACCAGTTTGCCATCTTTATCTCTGGCAATATGGCGCTGTTTAGAATCCATAAAGTCCTGAAGTTTCTTTGGGTTTTTTGAAGAAAACCAGCAAGCCTTATGCACTTGAATCGGCACAAAATCTGCCGAAGCACCATATTCGTTTTTCAATCGGTATTGGATTACTTCAAACTGAAGTTGCCCCACAACACCCACTGCTTTTCTAGAACCTAATTCATAACTGAACAACTGCGCAACACCTTCGTCCATAAGTTGGTTCAAGCCCTTTTCAAGCTGCTTGGTTTTCATGGCATCGCGGTTAATTACTTCCCTGAAAATTTCAGGAGAGAAGCTAGGAATACCTTTGTAGGTGCCTTTCTCTCCATCCGAAAGCGTATCGCCAATTTTGAAGTTGCCAGTATCATACAAACCGATGATGTCACCAGGCCAAGCCTCGTCAATGGTTTCTTTGTCTTGTGCCATAAAGGCGGTGGCTTGCGAAATTCTAAATTTCTTATCCTGCCGGGTGTGATAATAATTGCTACCCCTTTCAAATTTACCAGAGCAAATTCTCAAGAAAGCAATACGGTTTCTGTGCTTAGGGTCCATATTCGCATGCACTTTAAATATGAAACCCGTAAACTTTTCTTCTGTTGGCTCAACCAGTCTTTCGTCAGTACTTCTGGCCAGTGGTTTTGGTGAAATTTTAAGGAAAGTGTCTAGAAGTTCTTTCACCCCAAAGTTGTTCACCGCAGAGCCAAAAAATACGGGGGCGATTTCTCCATTCAAGTAGGCATCGATATCTAGATCGCCATATAGATCTTGAATTAGCTCAACATCTTCGCGAAGCTGTTTGGCATCTTTTTCTCCAATAAATTTTTCTAAATCAGAACTGTTGATGTCCGATAATTTTACGGTTTCCTCGTAGAGTCTTTGCTTGCTAGGTTGAAAAAGTCTTAAGCTTTTGTCGTAAAGGCTGTAAACCCCTTTAAATGTTTTTCCGATTCCAATAGGCCAGCTAAGTGGGTGAACATTGATGTTCAAACGGCCTTCAATTTCTTCCAGTAAATCGTAAGGGTCTTTGCCCTCTCTGTCCATTTTGTTGATGAAAGAGATTACAGGCGTATTACGCATACGACAAACCTCCATCAGTTTTTCTGTCTGGATTTCCACACCTTTAACGCAATCCACTACCATTACTACGGAATCAACCGCGGTAAGCGTTCGGTAAGTATCTTCGGCAAAATCTTGGTGACCAGGCGTATCGAGTAGGTTCACCTTCATGCCTTCATATTCAAAGGCCATTACGGAAGTAGCCACAGAGATACCTCTCTGCTTTTCTATCTCCATCCAGTCGGAACGCGCATGCATATCGATTTTACTCGATTTTACAGCTCCAGCCTTCTGAATTGCCCCTCCAAAAAGAAGTAATTTTTCAGTCAAAGTTGTCTTTCCCGCATCGGGGTGACTAATAATTCCGAAAGTTCTTCGTTTCGCTATCTCCTCCTTTAAGCCCATACAATTTTGAATTGAGGTGCAAAGATAAAAGAAAAAGCGCGAGGCACATTGTCTTTTAGAATGTTAGCCTTTACTGGACAATGCTTGCTCTTCTAGCCTCTCTTCTGCGGTCTTTTTTCTTTTCCATCGCTTGTGCGTCCAAAGCCAGTATTGAGGGGCTTCAATAATTTGTTTTTCTAGACACTTAGTATGTGCTTCTGTGATTTCGCCATGCTTACATAAGGTGGGCTCATCAAAGAGTAATTCAAGCTTGAACTCGTAATAACCGCGCTTTACTTTGTGGAGACCTCCATAAAGAACAGGGTAGTTTTTTTCTATGGCAAACTTTTCTGCCCCAAACATTACAGCAGTTTCTTGATTCAGAAATTGGGTCCAGTACACCTTCTTAGCAATGCTGGGCGATTGGTCAGATCCGAAAATAGTAGCTGTGAGCTGATCGTCTTGTTCAAAGAATTTTTTCACCTCAGGGCGGGGAATAAGTTTTAAACCAAACTTACACCTCGATTTTAATACTTTATTGTCTATAAATTTGTTCCCCAGTTTGTGGTAGATCGCTACACTCTGATGTTCAATGTAATGGTCGATTCCAACTGCTAACATCTCCCAATTATTATAATGACCGCCAACAATAATAACACTTCGGTTGGCATCAGCAAATGGTTTTAAAATTTCAGGGTTGACAACCTTAAAGCGAGCCAATGTTTCTTCTTCAGTAATACTGAAATTCCGAAAACTCTCAAAAAGGAAATCTGTAAAGTGACTGTAAAATTTCTTTCTAATTTCCCTAATCTCCTTTTCGGACATATTTGGAAATGAGTTTTTAAGGTTGGTGGTTACCACCTTTTTTCGATAGCCAACAACCCTATAAATGATAAAACATGAGATGTCGGAAATAATATAAGTTAGCCCCAAGGGTAATAGTGAAACGGGCTTTACAAACAGGTAGTAGAAAATAGCGGCCATAGTATTTTGTCAACTGCCAGACAAGTTATGCATTCATTATGTAGTCGGAAATTTATGATAAAAAATATGGAGGAACGGTTAAGCGTGTCCTTTTTTAATGAGTTGACTTCATGTGATGCATAAATAGGATTGGTTGTTATTGTACATTTAAACCCTTAACTTTTAGCCTAATTTTTTTAATTATACTTATTGTTTAATAATAACTTAACCTCAACCTCATGAGCGCAATACAATTGAATTTTATTAATAAGTCCAACGATCAGAATAATTCGGAGATCGTTATTTTTCAGAAGAACATGGCTACTAGTTTCGATGAAATCGCAATAGCCTGGAAAGTTATTAAGAATTGTGGCCAAGGCGATTATCATCCTTTTACTTATTCTAGTGTACTCCAAGTAGCTATGAGTGATAGCTATGGGAATTACACTCCGCATCTATCCGCCATGCCCGGTCAGGCATTCGAAATGGTTTTAGCACCTTCTGGTGATTTAATCCAATACTCAGGACCAGCCGCTTCACCAAAAAGCATAGAATTAAAAAACTCGCTGCAAAGGGGAGCGGTTAGTGGTTATGTTTATAGAGATGGGAGCGTGATCGCAATGAAATCTAATATTGCACCAGGTCAAAAAGCCGTTTTCGAATTCACACCAACAATTTTTATTGGAGTAGCTTCTCAAATTACGCAAGGCCAAATCATGAATTCGGCTATTATTAGTAACATCAATACAGAAATTTCACTCTTAGGTTTGGCCTCTGCCGATATTGTAATGACAGGTGGAGGATCTGGAGCAAACGCGACCGCTTTTGCATTCTCTTTGGAAAACGTTAAGATGGCCTAATACAATTTTTGACGCTGTAAAACAGAAGTCTAGTCAGTCGGCTAGACTTTTTTTGTGCATCTTTCTGTCAATGTGTCACCAAATGTCAGGCAAATTCCTTTGGCACAACCATTGATAAATACGGAGTGAGTTTAAATAGCAACAGAAAAGAAATCATTTATACATCATGGGAAAAATTATTGGAATTGACTTAGGAACTACCAACTCGTGCGTTGCCGTAATGGAAGGTAATGAGCCTGTGGTAATCCCTAATAGCGAAGGAAGAAGAACAACCCCGTCTATTGTGGCATTTTTAGACAATGGTAACGGAGAGAGAAAAGTAGGAGACCCTGCAAAAAGGCAGGCAATCACCAACCCAAAAAACACCGTAAGCTCGATTAAGAGATTTATGGCAAAGAAATTCTCTAATGTTTCAGAAGAACTAAGAGGCATTTCATACGAAGTAGAAAAAGGAAATAACGACACCGTAAGAGTTAAAATCGGTGATAGAAAGTATACCCCACAAGAGCTTTCAGCAATGATTCTTCAGAAAATGAAGTCTACTGCCGAAGATTACTTGGGAACAGAAGTAACTGAAGCGGTAATTACTGTGCCAGCTTACTTTAACGATGCTGAGCGTCAGGCTACAAAGGAAGCAGGACAAATTGCTGGTTTAGAAGTAAAAAGAATTATCAACGAGCCAACTGCTGCGGCTTTGGCCTACGGACTTGATAAAAAAGATAAAGAGCAAAAAATCGCGGTATACGATTTAGGTGGAGGTACTTTCGATATCTCAATCTTAGAATTGGGCGATGGCGTGTTCGAAGTAAAATCTACCAATGGTGACGTTCACCTAGGTGGTGATGATTTTGACCAAGTAATCATCGACTGGTTGGCAGATGAGTTCAACAAAGACGAAGGAATTGATTTGAGAAAAGACCCAATGGCACTTCAGAGATTGAAGGAAGCAGCGGAGAAAGCAAAAATTGAATTGTCTTCTTCTAACTCTACTGAAATCAACTTGCCATACATTATGCCAGTTGACGGTGTGCCAAAGCACTTGGTAAGAACATTGTCAAGAGCAAAATTTGAATCATTAGCAGATAACTTGGTAAAAAGATCGATGGAGCCAGTGAAAAAGGCTTTGTCTGACGCGGGTTATAGCACAGGAGATATTGATGAAGTAATCTTGGTAGGTGGTTCTACAAGAATCCCTAAAATTCAGGAAGTAGTAGAAGCATTCTTTGGTAAAAAACCTTCAAAAGGTGTAAACCCTGACGAGGTAGTTGCGATTGGTGCAGCAATTCAAGGTGGTGTGTTAACAGGTGAAGTAAAAGATGTATTGTTACTTGATGTAACGCCTCTTTCACTAGGTATCGAAACCATGGGTGGTGTGTTCACTAAATTGATTGAGTCGAACACTACTATTCCAGCCAAGAAATCGGAGACTTTCTCTACTGCTGCTGACAACCAGCCTTCTGTAGAAATTCACGTATTGCAAGGTGAAAGACCAATGGCGAAGGACAACAGAACTATTGGTAGATTCCACTTGAGCGATATTCCACCAGCACGAAGAGGTGTACCTCAAATCGAAGTAACTTTCGATATCGATGCAAACGGTATCATGAGCGTGTCGGCTAAAGATAAAGGCACAGGAAAAGAGCAGAAAATTAAAATCGAAGCTTCTTCTGGTTTAACAGATGAGGAAATCGAAAAAATGAAGCAAGAAGCTGAGGCCAATGCTGAGTCTGACAAAAAGGAAAAAGAGAAAGTTGAAAAGTTAAACACAGCCGACTCATTGATTTTCCAAACGGAAAAGCAATTGGAGGAATATGGCGATAAGCTTTCTGAAGGCAATAAAAAGCCTATCGAAGAAGCCCTTGCCAGTTTGAAAACTGCTCACGGAAGTCAAAACATTGAAGGCATTGATGCCGCAATGGAAACTTTGAACAAAGCTTGGGAAGCTGCTTCGCAAGAAATGTACGCTGCAAGCCAAGGAGCTGACGCTGCAGGTGCACAAGGCGGTGCGGATGCAAATGCAGGTGCAGAAGACGATTCAAAATCAGGTGACGTATCTGATGTAGAGTACGAAGAAGTTAAGTAGTACTCGATTTAATATAAATGAGAAGCCAACTGTCGAAAGACGGTTGGCTTTTTTGTTTTGTAAGGGAAGAAGAAATAATTTTTGAATTACTAGACTAATCGGTCTATTTTTATTTACTTTGAAAATGCTATCGACAAAGGACAAGCTAATTCAGGTTACAGCAGGCTTAATCCGTAGGAAGGGTTATTCCGGAACGGGTATTTCTGAAGTGCTGAAAGAAGTGGGTGTACCTAAAGGTTCACTATACCACCATTTTCCCGATGGCAAAAACGGACTCATTCGCCAGGCCATTCAATATGGAGGGGAAGCACAAATGCTCAAGTATGGTGAGGCATTAAGAGGTCAGCCAGCTTTAGAAGGCCTTTCTGCTATGGTAGATGTAATGATTAATGATTTGCTTGAATCTGATTACAAGGACGCTTGCCCGATTACCGCAGTAGCAGCTGTGGCCACTTCAATGGATGAAGATATTCGTTTGGCATGCGAGAATATATTCAAAGGCTGGCAAGAAAATTTGGCAGGCTATTTAGAACGCAGAGGAATATCTAAAGCCAACCAAAAAGCAGAGCAGTTATATGCGATGTTTGAAGGAGCCTTTGTTTTAAGCCAAGCACACAAGGATGTTAAATACCTTAAAAACCAGAAAATATATATTCCTATTATTCTGAATAGCTAAAAATTTTTAACTCAAAATTAGACAGACTGGTCTATTAATATTATGATGAAAGAATTGATTAAAGAACCCGAAAGCCAAGTATTGGTGCGTTTTCAAGATTGCGACCCTTATGGCCATCTCAATAACTCTAAGTACTTAGATTATATGTTGAATGTAAGAGAGGATCATCTCATCAGCACTTACGATTTCGATGTTTTTAAAATGGCCAAGGAAGAAGGAAGATCCTGGGTAGTGGGGCATCACGAAATGACCTATGTTAGGCCAGTTTTTGTAATGGAAAAAGTGATTGTGCAATCAAGACTGATTGATTATACCGAAAAGTACGTGCAAGCCGAAATGGTAATGTACGACCTTCATAAAACACATGTAAAAGCTGTGTTGTGGACGAAATTTTTCCACTTTGACATTAAAGCCCAAAGAGGGAAGGAGCATTCAGAAGACCACTTAACATTATTTAAAAATTTACTGGTGCCTATTGGCGAAGAAAAAATTGAAAGACGAGGACGTGCACTGACCGAAGAATTGAAGGCAGTACGTTTTCAGTAAAAGGTACTTTGATTCTATAATGAGTTAAAGTTTGGCTAAAAAAAGAAAGCCGCCATATGGGCGGCTTTCTTAACTAAAATTGACCTTAATTAAACTAAACTGACTTTGACCTTGCGAATAGTGTCTGTGGTTAGAGTGCTCTAGACCAAGACTATTCTGATATTCTATAATATTTTTGACCTGATACCTGAGTAAGGAAATCCGCTTGATTTACCAATTGTCTCAGTTCATCGCTTTCTGTAGTTAAGCCCTGAGCGACCAACTCGTTATTGGCATTAAAAACTTTAGCGTAATTGGTTTGTTCGGCAGCAATCTCTGCATAAGCTCTTTCTGTAATTGTTAGTCCATCGTCAGGAAAAATGCTATCGATTTCTGCTCTAAGTTGAGCTTCTTCGATTGACGTTAAGTTGCTGTTGGCAGACTCGTTTGACTTTACTGCTCCTGCTTGAAATAATGTGATGACCGCAAGTGCTAGACCTAATATTGCACTTAAATTTTTTTGAGTTTTAACCTTCGAGCTATTCATGACCGTGTTGTTTAAATTTTTGTTTTGACTTTTTCTATTCGACATGCTACTCTTTATCCAATACATGTGCCAGTAAAATTAACTAACTGATATATAGCTACTTAAATAAAAAATGTGTTCGTATTCGTAAAAAATGTGTAACGAAAACGTACACAAAGCGATCACTTATAGCACAGTGTTTTGATGAATCGGACAGAGTTAGGGAACGAGAATTCCTATAACAGAGAATTTTTCAAACACCTTTTCGGTATGTGGGGCATCAGGAAGTTCATCGGTTAAATCTTGGCCAGCCCAGTGTTCATAGTGCATGCCTTTTTTCCAGAGACGGGAAGAAGTTACATCATAGATTCGCCCTTGATAGGCTACCCATATTTCAGGTCGGTCTTGGCCATTTCTTAGAGCCAACTGGGCGCGCGTATAGTTTTTAATTTCCATAGCCCATTTGGTTCATATAGTTTTGAATATCTTCCTTGGAGGTGTAGAAGGCAAATTCTAGCATTTGGTGGCCAAGTCCATGATCCATGGCAATTTTGTCGGCAGTCTTTTCAAATTTGATTCGGTATTTGTCGGAAGAAACATAGCGTAACAACCCGAACAAAGTGCCAAAATAGCCTCTTTCTTCATACTGAATAAAATGAGCCATTTCGTGACCTAGTGCAGCCACTTGTTTGTTGAGAGAAAGTCTTTCCATAAAAGAGTTTTCCTTAATAATGATTTTGTACACTTTACTTTTGGCTGGAGTAATCACATTGAGGGGAGAAAAACTGGCTTCAACTGGAGCGCCCTTTACTTTTCTTACAATCACTTTTACTTTACGGTTTTGCAGAAAAGGATAATGACTTATGGCCAATAGTGTGGCCAATTCCATCTGCTTACTGTTTTTATAGCTTATTTTTTTACCGTAAGCTTGCCTAAGCGAGTCGAGTAACGGAGTGTATTCTGCTTCTGTGTAGGTTTTTGGGAAAGTTGATTCGGTTTGGGATAACGAAGTTGTGTTGAAGAAGAAGGAAATGGCCAGTATATAAAAAGCAGTTTTTAGCATCCTACTTTGTCATATAATAAGTGTGATCTCTAAGTAACGTATACATGAATTTCACAGTGGGCATGTCGCTTTGTATGTTGTATTTCTCTTTAAGCTTTTCTTCAATAAGTAGTAGAGGCTTTTGTTTGGCGCCATCTCTAAAAACCGACAAAGCATCTTTAATCAAACGAATTTCATTGTCCGCTAGCTGTGCAGCTTCGGGTATTTTCGGTACATAGTTTTCATCCACGGTTTCCATGATCACTTTATTTCTGACGTTTGTAGCCGTGATTTTCTTCATCTTGATGACTGTAGTACCTGCCAAAAGGTCGCCAACACGCTGCCCGTTTTTGCTCAAAATGATAAAGACCACCCCAAGCCCCATAATGAAGAAATCAATGGGTTCCATAAGCCATCTTAGGAAATAGGCACTGAATGAAGGAACACTTCCATCTAATTTGACCACTTTGATATGCAGAGCCCTTTTACCTACGGTTTGGCCGTTGAAAAACACTTCTGATACGAGCCTATACAAATAAGCAACAATGCTGAGCATTACATTCATCGCCACGCTCATCGATATGCCAGAGGCGCCTAATATTATATTGGTGATAAAGATAAAGCTGAGGATGATTATCGCATCTATAACAAAAGCCAAAATCCTATCGCCAATACCAGCCAGCGGGTACTCTAATTGAATGTTTTGTGAGGTTTGAATGCTTACCGCTTGCATAAGAACTATTATTGAATAATTTTTGACTTAAATACGAATCAAAGATGAGGGAATCCGCTTTCGTGAAAGCAAATATAAGTAAATGGGAAGAGTTCGAAAGGCAAATTTCCTCCAAAGCCAGAAAAGACCCTGACAGGCTTGCTAGTTTGTTTATTCAGCTGACGGACGATTTAGCCTATGCTAAAACGCACTACCCTAAAAGTGACATTACTGTTTACCTTAATAACCTTTCAACAAAAGTTCATCAATACATCTATAAAAATAAGAGACAGAGTTCGGGCCGATTTGTAAGATTTTGGCAAGTAGAACTCCCCGAAATATTCTGGGTTCACCGCAAAGCCTTTGGTTATTCATTAATCATATTTTTGCTGTCAAGTATTATCGGAGCATTTTCCGCAGCACAAGACGATACTTTTGTAAGGCTTATATTGGGTGACAACTATGTGAATAGAACCTTAGTGAATATTGAAAGTGGAAATCCACTTGGTATTTATGATTCTATGGGGCAGACGGATATGTTTTTTGCCATTACCTTCAATAACATTCGGGTGTCATTTATGGCCTTTGCTGCGGGTATTGTAGCTTCTGTAGGTACAGGCTTTTTGCTTTTTAAGAACGGAGTGATGCTCGGTTCTTTTCAATACTTCTTTTACCAAAAAGGCCTTTTACTTACTTCGGTACTTACCATTTGGATTCATGGTACCATAGAAATTATATCTATAGTAATGGCAGGTGGGGCTGGGCTCATTATGGGCAACTCAATGTTGTTCCCAGGTACTTACTCTAGGCTTGAATCTTTGAAAAAAGGAGCTTTGACAGGAGCAAAAGTGGTTTTAGGCTTGGTGCCTATGTTTATTATTGCTGGTTTTCTAGAATCTTTTGTTACCCGATTGTTCGGAATGCCGAGTGCTTTAAAAGCCACCATCATTTTGGGATCGTTGGCTTTTATGGTTTATTACATAATTATTTACCCTCGAAAATTGTTTAAAAATGGCGTATACACCGCAGATAGAATTTTATAAAAAGCGCCAGTTTGGAGACAAGCTGAACATGACTTTTGTTTTCCTTCGCGAAAACGCATGGCCTTATCTAAGGGCTCAATTGCTTATATCTGGCCCAATCCTTCTCATTTCAAATATCATGATGAGTCAGTTTTCTTTGAGTTTCCTTAATTTGGATGGAGGAGTCACACCTGATTTTGTTATTAGTATGATGGGTATGTATGGTGTGATGTTGATTTCGGTTGTAGTTACATCAGCCGTAATGCCTGCGGTGGCATATAGTTACATGAGGGTCTATCAAGGTAAAGCCCCGTCCGAAATTCGAATTCCGGATGTAACCAGAAACTTGCTCTCAAAGGTGTTCAACTTGTTGGTATTTAATATTATAGCTGCGATTGTTGTTGTTATTGGGATGTTCTTTTTTTTCATCCCAGGTGTCTATTTAATGATTGTGCTATCATTAGGTTCTGCCATTATTGTGTTTGAAGACAATAACCCAATCGATGCTTTTGGAAGGTCTTTTAAATTAATTAAAGACAAATGGTGGAGTACTTTAGGGTTATTGTTTGTAACAGGAATTATTGGCTATGTAATCAATATGCTCTTTAGCCTACCAAGAACCTTTCTGCTTTTTGGTGATTTATTTACTTCTGTGCAAAAATCTGGCGATTTGAGCGGACTAGATGAATCAAATTTTGGTAGTAACCCCTTGGGCATACTCTTTTCCGTATTTGAAACTTTTGGAGCTATTCTTACCTACTCTATCAGCTTTTTAGCTTTGGCTTTTCAGTATTTTAATTTGGTTGAAAGAAGAGAATCTAGAGGTTTGATGTCGAGAATTGAGCAGATGGATGATGCCGGAAATGTGGAGGATGAAGAGACATATTAATCTATTATTCTTAATACTGACACTTCAATTTGCTTTTGCAGGCTCCTCTGCTTTTGCAGCTCTACCTGATCAATCTCCACAAACAGAAATAAGGAGTTTTGACGCCCAAAAGTTAGATGAATACAGGGGCGATAAGCGCTTTCAGTACGAAGTGTATAAAGCCAAACCAAAGGGCTTTCTGGAGCGACTTTGGGATAGGATTGTAGGTTGGTTTAATAGCCTATTTGGTTCTGCAGTAACAAGCGGAATATTAGAAATTCTATTCTATGGTTTGCTCATTGCGGCTTTCGTATTTTTCATTGTCAAACTAGCAGGTATCCAGCCTACAACCCTCTTTAAGAAGACTAAGTCTGAAGCAAAACCTTATCAGGTAGATGAAGAAACGCTACATGAAATTGATTTTGAAACTGAAATTCAACAAGCTATTAGCCAAGCGCAGTGGAGAATTGCGGTGCGCCTTACTTACCTCTATTCCTTGAAAAGAATATCAGATGCTAACCTCATTGCTATTCGAAAGGGGAAAACGAATCGAGAATATCTATACGAATTGTCGGGTCATAACATAGAAAAGGATTTTGCCAGCCTCAGTTTCCTTTTTGACTACACTTGGTATGGTCATTTTGAAGCCAACGAAACCATGGTTGCTAAGGCCAAAGCCCATTTAGAGCGTATCGGAACTTTAAAGTCTTCGAGGAAATGAAAGACAAAAAATACCTGATATTCTTTATTGCCATTATTACCATTTATGTGGTGTACGAAATGCAGAAGCCGAAACCTGAGGATTGGACGGTCACATATCATTACCGCGACCGTATTCCTTTTGGCACTTTCGCTACACACGATTTACTCAAAGATCTTTTCGATCAGGGAGATGTACCTTCGAGTTTTAAAACCATTTATGAATTAGTAGAGCAAGAGGAGGTAGGCGATAACTTCTTGGCAATTGCTGGCAATTTTATTTTTGATGATAATGACTTCAATTCACTTTTAGAGCATGTTGAAAAAGGGCATACAGTTTTTTTAGCAGCACAAGATTTTTCTACTCGTTTTGAAGATTCTTTGCGTTTTGAAGCCTATTTAGAGCAGCGATTAAATCCTTCTGACTTCACCCAAATAGCAAATGAATTGGCAGAAGAAACTAAAACGAGGGTGCGATTTGCCTTGCCAAATGGAAATGAAGAGACTTTCGTTTTTCCGACTTTAACTACGGCAGCTTATTTTTCTAAAGTAGAAAGCGACAGCATTACCGAAATGGCTTGGCGAGAAGATGGTAAACCTGTTCTGCTTAAATACAATGGTGGTCAAGGTAATTTGTATTTGAGCACCATGCCGTTGGTTTTCACAAATTACTTTGTTTTACATGAAGAAACTTCTGCTTTTGCTTCCTCAATGTTGAGCCTCTTGCCTGAAGATGAGCCTTTAATGCATATAGAATATTACCAGATGGGTAAACTTGAGTCACGCTCCGAAATAAGGGCTTTGTTGAGTTATCCTGCTTTAAGGTGGGCTATTTTCATTCTGTTGGCTACGGTATTCATTTTCATTTTATTTGAATCGAAAAGAAGACAACCCATTATTGCGGTGATTCCTCCAGTGAAAAATGCCACCCTTGAATTTGTGAATACATTGGGGCAGCTTTATCACCAACAGAAGAACCATAAGAATTTGGCGCAAAAAAGAATTCTGTTCTGGAAGGATTATGTACGAAGTCATTACACGCTCAGAACGGATAAATTAGATGAGGCCTTTAAACTAGAGCTCACGAGAAAATCTGGCGTTGAAAAGGCAAAGCTTTTTGCTTTGGTAGAATTAGTAGAGCGAATAGAAGCAAATGATATGATCGAAGAAGGCGAAATTCTGATGATGGAAAAATTAATGAACGAATTTTACGGAATAGTATAGCATATGGAAAATCAAGATACATTCGAAAACAGGGTAGACCTGACAAAACTAAAGGCAGGTATAGAGCAAATCCGTGAGGAGATTGGCAAAGTCATAGTGGGCCAGAAAAAAATGGTCGATTTGATTTTAACCGCTATTCTTGCCGATGGTCATATTCTTTTAGAAGGTGTGCCAGGTGTAGCCAAAACATTGGCGTCTAAGCTGGTAGCGAAGAGTATTGATGTAGATTTTTCTAGGGTTCAGTTTACGCCCGATCTTATGCCATCCGATGTGCTCGGCACCTCAATCTTCAATGTAAAAACTTCCGAGTTCGAATTCCGAAAAGGGCCTATCTTCTCGAATATTGTGCTTATTGATGAAATTAACCGAGCACCTGCAAAAACCCAAGCTGCGCTTTTCGAGGTGATGGAAGAGCGTCAGGTTTCCATTGATGGAACTACACATAAAATGGAAGAGCCTTACATTGTTTTGGCTACGCAAAACCCGATTGAGCAAGAAGGAACTTACCGATTGCCAGAAGCGCAACTCGATCGTTTTTTATTCAAAATTGAAATCGGTTACCCTTCACTCGATGAAGAAACAGAAATTTTAACCCGCCATGCGGCCAGAAAAGGCAGTCAACTCGATGGTGTTTCTAAAGTGCTCAACGCGCAGGATATAGCTACATACCGATCAACCTTAACTGAGATTGTAGTAGACGAAAAACTTCTTAAGTACATTGCTGAAATCGTGACTCAAACACGTCATGACCACGCCATTTATTTAGGAGCTTCTCCTCGTGCTTCTTTGGCTCTGCTCAATGGCGCAAGGGCTTTTGCCGCTATTCAAGGACGCGACTTTGTAACACCTGAGGATATTAAATTCTTGGCCTCTCCTGTACTCACTCATAGAATTATTCTTACACCTGAAAAGGAAATGGAAGGGGTTACTGCCGAAGAAGTAATCAATCAGCTGGTAGCTAAAACTGAAGTGCCGCGTTAATGAATTACATCAAGTCTTTCTATCTCACCAATCGTTTTTTTGCCGTAGCAGGGGCTTTGGTGTTTTTGTTTATGGTTGGCTTTGCTATTCCAGCAGTAGCCGCTATAGCAGAAACACTTTTCTATCTGGCTTTGGTACTGCTAGTGCTCGATACGCTGCTTTTGTATAAGCAAAAAACACCATTGGTGGCAGAAAGAATAATGACCGAAAAGTTCTCTAATGGAGATGAAAATTCCATTCAAATTATTTTAGAACATCGGTTTCAACAACAAGTATTTATTCAGGTTTTTGATGAATTACCTGTGCAGTTCCAAATCAGAAATCAGAAATTTAACCTGACTTTAAAACCTGGAGAGGTCAAGAATATTAATTATTCCCTTCGCCCAGTAAAGCGTGGTGAATACGAATTTGGAATCATTAACGCCTTTGTGTTTACCAAGCTAGGTATTGTGAAACGAAGGTTTCAACTCGGGCAGCCCAAAGCAGTTTCGGTATATCCTTCTTTCATTCAAATGCGCAAGTACGAATTGCTTGCCATTTCAAATCAATTGCAGCAGAGCGGTATCAAGAAAATCAGGAGAATAGGGAATAACATGGAATTTGAGCAAATCAAAAACTATGTAGCTGGAGACGATTATAGAAAAATCAACTGGAAAGCCTCTGCCAGGCGATCTGAATTGATGATTAATCAATTCCAAGATGAGCGTTCCCAGCAGGTATATTCTGTAATTGATAAAGGCCGAATGATGCAGATGCCTTTTGAGGGTATGAGCTTACTGGATTATGCAATAAATGCCAGTTTGGTGATTTCTAACATTGCCCTGAAAAAAGGCGATAAGGCTGGTTTGGTTACCTTTCAGCATAAAGTGAATTCAGTTTTGCCTGCTTCTTCTCGAAACATGCAGCTGAATTTAATTTTGGAGCATTTATATAAGCAGAAAACGGCATATAAGGAAAGTGACTTTTCACAGCTCTATATTTCCTTAAAACGAAAGATAACGCAGCGAAGTCTTATTCTACTCTACACTAATTTCGTTTCGGTTTCTTCCTTACAAAGGCAATTGCTGTACCTCAGAAAAATCAATCAACAGCATTTATTGGTATGTATTTTCTTTGAGAATACGGAAGTGAAGGAACTCATTGAAACCAAAGCGGATTCTTTGGAAGGAGTGTATACAAAGGGAATTGCAGAACAATTGGCTTATGAAAAGAAGCTGATTATGAAAGAGCTTCAGGCCCACGGAATTCATACCATTTTAACGCCTCCAAAAGAGTTGAGTGTTAACACCATTAACAAGTACCTTGAACTGAAATCTAGAGGATTGATCTGATATGGAAATGCGAAAGTACAGAACTGCGATGATTTTAGTAATTGGCGTTTTGGTGGCTATTATGTTATGGCAGTCATTTAGCCAGCCTTCCGTTTCTGACCTCAAAGGTGGTTTTACCGAAGTGGCCTTTTACCGTAACGAAAACAATACTGGGCCAGTCGTTCGAGTGTACATTGTTACCGTAGCCGATGCTGAAAATGCTGAAATGGAAGCTTATGGCGATTATATGCTTCACACCAAATTTGGTAATACTAAAGTGTACTTCTTTCCAGAAGGTAGCCCAACACCAACCGATGTAAGTGGAGGCGATGTCAACTTTTCAGCAGAGTTTAACAGCTCCTACATTGCTAAATACGAGAAGAATGCTTCAGGATTGGTGGCGTTTGAAAAGAAAAATTAACAGTATAGTTAATTCGAAATTGGCTGCGTCCAAGCCATTTCATAATCACCTTCTTGAAATGGGTTTTCTTTAATTTTTGAAGAACTAATTCTAGCCCTTACAAAGAGTATTTCTTTGGTCAGCTCAAAAGAGGCTTCGGTTCCATTTACCGTTTCAAATACTTCGCTTTTTTCGCTTCCTTTTCTTACCCCAATAAACTCGATGGTATAGCTTACGCCAGCTTCTGCCTTAACTTCCAATTCGATTTCATTTTCATCTTGCTCCAAAGAAGCCAAGGTTACTCCAGTTGAAGCGTAGAAGTTTCCAGCCTCCATGGTTTCGATAATGGATTTAGCGTCAAGCGATTTGCTGTTTACCATCACCCATCCACGGCCGCTATTGCTGTACTGTCCACCAAACAAATGGTAATTATGACTATCATCTGTAGCTATGCCATACATCATAGGCTGACTTCTGTTGAGGTAAGCAATATTGATCTGATCCCACATTTCCTCCATGCCCATTCTGGTAGAATCTCCATAATTGTGCACTTGAGGGTGACCATTAAATACTTCGAAAAAACGTTCTCCGCGAAGTGACTTCATGTCTTCTACCGTCACTGCCCAGCCAAAATTGGGATGGTTAATGTGAGGCATAATGGGTTCCCCTGTAGCTTCTCTTTGCTCTAATACCGCATCAATATTGTTTTGCATCGTTTCGGCTACGCTGTTTCCGTGCCTCGGCTGAATGAGTTCTTGCACATTGGTAGCATTCAAGTGCAATGGCTTTCCACCATAGCCATCGGTAATTTCTTGAGCGGTAATTATGGCAAATTTGCCAGCCTCTTCAAACAATGGTTTGTATTCAGGTTCAGTTTTCAGCTTTACACTAATGCCCGTGCTATCTTCTTTGTAATCCACCCAATCTTCTCCGTACTTCTTCAAGTAATCTTCAAAAGCCTGCTGATAAATCATGCTTTTTGGAATCTTCTTCCATTTTTCGGTTCTGGCAATAATGTTATGTTCTGAAAGTGCAATAAACTGGTAGTCGTTGCTTTTGTACCAATCCAGAACCATTTCTGGAAAACCATCTCCATCGCTCCAATAGGTATGCGTGTGCAAATTTCCTTTTAACCAATTGGCTTCTTCTTGCTCACAACTTAGAATACTTAGAAATAAAAATAGAATAACGATATATCTGATTCTCATGACTTTAGTGGCTTGATTTCTATAGAAATTTAGGCATTTATGTTTTAAGCTACCCAATTCGGAAGATCATCAAATCGTGAATTCTGTGATATCAAAAATTAGTATAAGTATTTAATTCATGATGATATATAACTAAATAGAGTAACCTTATATTCAAAAACAAAACAATCAGTTACAAAATAAATATTGAATAATTATAAAATGAGGTAGGGTATCCAAACATTGATGCGTAGTACATGCAAGTAACATTGCGAAACGGTGAGTGGAGCAATGTAGAAAAATACCATTTTTATTTTAATGACCCAGCAAAAAGCTCTTTCACAGACGGTGTAAAGAGCTTTTTCATTTTAAACTGTTTTTCTAAGTAGGTTTGCTAAACATGCTTTGATTTCAGGTACTTCATTTTTTATTTCTCCTGATTATCGTTCCATTCTTCCAATCGAATACAATAGGTGTTCCTTTTGTTTCTGGATTCCACCCATCATTCAAGGCTTGCTTAATTATTGACTCAGCATCTTTTGGTTTTAAAACTTTAAGGTTCAAATTTTCTACGCTTGGAAACTCTACCCAGAAGGAATTAATGTCAGTAATAAAATGAACTTCAATTTTTTGACCTTTTATATTTTCTTTCTCTGCAACAAAAATATTGTGTCCATCATTTGGGCTGACAAGCCACTTAAACCGGCAGTCGTCAATCATTATTACTCTGGAATGTTTTTTTGATAAGGTCATCACTCAAGGGAATTAAGTGTATTCATCTTTTCCAAAAGTTATATCAATTTGGCTTGCGCTCTAATCCATCTTTCGGGCAATTCGCCATGGGTAGCATTGGTGTAGTCTTTATAACTGCAAGGTAAATAGGCTTTTTGGTTATGTTTATTGCCAAAAGTAACCAGCATCCACCATTTATCTGTCGATTTACTTTTGTAGAAAACCATTGTGTCGTCAGTACCTTCTTGTGAAACTACATAACGAGTGTATTCGCTAGACTCAAATTTTCCGCTGTCTTTCCTATTGTAAAAGCCTTCCACAAAGTACCAAAGCATGGTAGCGATTACGGTAGCAGTCTTACCATGTTGGTCATCTAATTCGGGGCTGAAGCCAGAAATACTAATGGAGCTTAATTTTTCATTCATTCCCGCATACCAACAAAGCTGGCAAGCTTCTTCGCCTGTTAAACCAAAGGGTTGGGCATCTGGGTTTGCAGGAGCATCGGCACTACGGATGGCAGTTATATCAAAAGTCATCATGTTGGCCATACGGACTAATGGTTCGGCTTCAGGAAAGTTCTCTCTTAATTGCCCTAGTCGCATGGCTTCAAAATAAAGCTTGTCTAATACGCCCAAATGATCTTGTCCCACCAAATAACTCTGATGCGCCAAATGATTATAAGAGAAAAGGTAGTTGGGGCTGTAAGTCAATATTTTGTCTAGAAAAGTAGCGTTTCCCATACCTTCTGACTCAAGGTTTAAAGTGGCGTCTACATTCAAGAGTGTAATTAGTTCGGGCAAAGATTCATAAGCCTGAAATTGACCGAAACTAAGGTCGTGCGACCCACCAATAACAATGGGTAGTATTTTGTGTTGAAGTAAAAACTCACAAACCTCTCTCAATCTATCGTTGGTGTCTTCTAGTGTTTCTCCACTTTTTAAATTTCCTAGGTCGGCAATTCTGTAACGGCCTGCTCCTTTTTTCAACCTAAAAAAACGTTCTCTGATTTTTTCAGCACCATCGTTTTCAGGCTTGTTTTCACTAGCTCCTCTATTTTCTGTTAAACCCACAAGGGCAATATCACACTTGGTAATATCAAAATTATCGTTGCCAGAAGATTGAACAGAATGTCCTACACTGTTTGCTGGCAATTCTTCAGAAATATCTACGGGGCTAAAAAAGAGTTTAAGATTCATTCGGTTATTACCTAGTTCAGAAAAAATAAAGATAGGTGATTTTAGTCTATTCGGGAAAGTGGTGCAATGGGTTAGAGCATAAAAAACCACTCATTGAGTGGTTTATATTTTATCTGCCTTTTTAATTAAGCGAAACTACTTCGGTTTACTAAGAATAAAGTGTTTACTGTAATTTCTGGGTAACCGGTACTGTTGGCCTTTAAGGTCTAGTTTTTGGTGATTTCTATGTTTAAAGTACCGCAATCCTTAACAGAGAACGATTTGTTTTGAGATGAACCTCCAATAGTATAGGTATGGCTACCTTCTGTTAAGCTTATGGTTTTTTGGCTTCCATTGCTGATGTTTCCTCTTAAAGTGCCATCAACAATTAAGGTAATAGAGTTTCCGTAACTATTGTAAAAAACTACAGTGGCCGAACCGCAAGAGGCTAAATCTTCGCAACTGGATAACGAGATACTAGCAATGAATAGAATTACTAAGACTTTGATTTTTTTCATCGAGAATTAATTTGGGTCTAAATTTTTTCTCAAGAAATAATAAACAAGAGGCTTAAGCGAATAAATGTCACCAGCTACCGAAAACTATTCACGAATAACTGGTCGTATTTCATTTAAAACTGAAGTCTTCAACAAAAAAAGTGGCCATCCTAAAAGAATGGCCACTGTGTATTTTTATTGCTTGGGTTTAATTAACCTCCGAAGTCATCAAATGCTACGTTTTCAGGTGGAACACCCCAGTCGTCACACATTTTAATTACTGCTGCGTTCATCATTGGAGGTCCACAGAAATAAAACTCGATATCTTCTGGAGAATCATGTTTGCTCAAGTATTGGTCAATCACCGCTTGGTGAACAAAACCTAAGAAACCATCACCTTCTTTATCGTTTACATCTTTTTTCTCTACCCAATTGTCTTCTGGTAACGGCTCGGAAAGTACCAAGTGGAACTGGAAGTTCGGGAATTCCTTTTCAATTTTCTGGAAATCGTCTAGGTAGAAAAGCTCTCTTTTAGAACGTCCACCGTACCAGTACGATACCTTTCTTCCAGTTTTCAAAGTGTGGAAAAGGTGGAATAAATGAGACCTCATTGGCGCCATACCTGCACCACCACCAACATAAAGCATTTCTGCATCTGTAGGTTTAATGAAGAATTCACCGTAAGGGCCTGAAATCGTTACTTTATCACCAGGGTTTCTAGTAAATACATAAGAAGAACAAATACCAGGGTTAACATCCATCCATTTGTTATTTGCTCTGTCCCAAGGTGGGGTAGCAATACGGATGTTCAACATAATAATGTTTCCTTCTGCAGGGTGGTTGGCCATTGAGTAGGCACGGAAGATTTCTTCTTCGTTCACCATTTTCAAATCCCAAAGTTGGAATTTATCCCAATCACCTTTAAACTTATCTGGACCAGCTGGATCGTTTGGATGCGGCTCGATATTGATCGTTTTGAAATCACATACTACTGGCGGAACATCTACCTGAATATAACCACCGGCTTCAAATTCTAAGTGTTCACCTTCTGGTAATCTCACCACGAATTCTTTAATGAATGAGGCTACATTGTAGTTTGAAACCACTTCGCATTCCCATTTCTTGATACCGAAAATTTCTTCTGGTATCTGAATGCGCATGTCGCTTTTAACCTTTACTTGACAAGAAAGACGAACGCCTTCTTTTTGCTCTGCACGGTTTAAGTGGCCAACTTCGGTTGGAAGCACATCGCCTCCTCCTTCGCTCACGGTACATTTACACATGGCGCATGTACCACCACCACCACAAGCAGATGGAAGAAAAATCTTTTTACCAGAAAGGGTATTCAAAAGGGTACTTCCTGCGGAAGTAACAATAGGGTTCGCCTCATCACCGTTAACGATGATTTTAACGTCTCCCGACTGAACTAACTTGGACTGTGCATAAAGCAAAATCAGTACGAGCAATAAAATTACAGCCGAAAAAGCGACTACTGAAGTGATAATTACTGAAGACATTTAACAATCTCTTTTAAATCAACAATTGGATAGGCCGAAAACCGGCCTCCCGTAAGGGCTACAAATATATCCACTTAAGATTAAAATGGAGAAGGATTCAGTAAAAAAACCGCGCATTTAAAAGATACTCTCTAAACACTGATTTTTTCTCTCAATTTTTGCCCTTTTCTCAACTCAGAAATCTCGCTTTCTAGCGCCCCAAGGTCTAATTCTTCCGAAATTTCGGTTTCGTTGTCAAACTGCACTACGCTAATTTTAGAGTTATAAACCCATTTGGATTGGAGTAGTTTCGAAAGCTTGATTTTACCGATCACATAACTTCTATCAAAGCAGAAGAATTTTTCAGAAACAGTCTCAAACTCATTCAGGTCAATGTGCTCTGGTTTTTCGAAACTGGCATATACTGTTACGGCATTTTCACTGCTGAAATGAACCTTACCTTGATTGTAGTGCTTTTTGTATTCGTATTTGTAATCATAACTTAAGGCCGATATATCTGAAAGTACAGCTGCTCCTGTGGGCAAGCTTCCTGCTCCTTTACCTATAAACAACTGATCGTCACAGAATTCACCGTTTAGTGTAACTGCGTTGAACTCGTTGTTTACATTCCGGAGGTTGTGATTTTCTTTTATAAACTGAGGAAGTACACAAGCAAATACTTCATCATTTTTACGCGAAGCTTGGGCAATTAGCTTGATTCTATAGCCATGCTTTCTGGCAAACTCTAAATCGCTTGGCTGTAAATGATCGATACCTAAATTGGCGATCTTCTCTGGCGACACATTGATGCCAAACGCGTGGGTAAGCAGTATGCTCAACTTAAATTTCGGATCGAAGCCTTTAACGTCTAATGTAGGATCGCTTTCAGCAAAACCCTTTTCTTTGGCTTCTTCTAGAGCTTGAGCGTAATCTAGTCGCTCATCAAAAATCTTGGTTAGTATATAATTGGTAGAGCCATTGAAAATACCTTTGATTTCATTCAATGGTTCATGCCCAAAGTATTCTTCCAAAGTTCTGATAATCGGAATACTACCGCAAACAGCACCTTCATACAAAATCCCCTTCCCTGTTTTTTCTTGTAGGTCAATCAGATATTCTAGGTTTTCTGCTACCATTTTTTTGTTGGCAGTTACTACCGATTTGCCGTTTTTTAAAGCCGTAGTTACAATTTCAAGTGCAGCTTCCGCATTGTCGATCAACTCAACAATCACATCAATTGAAGGATCGTTTAGAATCTCCTCTTTATTATAAGTGAAAACAGATTCTGGAAGACTCCTTACTTTATGTCGGTCTTTAACGCAAATCTTTACGATTTCGCCTTCAAAATTTTTGGAGTTGTTGATGGTTTGATAAAGACCTTGCCCTACACAGCCAAAGCCAAATAGACCTATTTTAATTGCTCTCATTTTTTCAAGAATGGTTTTAGTATTTCAGATATTTTTTGAGTTTCGATTAAAAAGCCATCATGGCCATAATCAGATTGAATGATTTCAAATGTTGAATTTGGTAAGTGATCTGCTATTGTTTGTTGGTCTGTTAATGGAAACAGAATGTCACTTTCAATACCTATAATTAGGGTTTCCGTTTTTATGCTTGCCAGCGCTTTCTGAACACTTCCCCTTCCGCGCCCCACATTATGAGTGTCCATGGTTTTGCCTAAGGTGTAATAACTGCGGGCATCAAACCTATTGCTCAGCTTGATGCCTTGATAGCGTTGATAGCTTTCTGCCTTATAACTCTCTAGTGCTTCATTGTCATCTCTTTGACTCTGATTAAAAGTTTCTGGAGTGCGATAAGACAACAGCGCCATAGCTCTTGCGGCCTCCATTCCCTTTTTTCCTCCGTTAACGGAACTAGAGAAAAAGGAAACATCTGCTTCAATGGCCATGCGCTGTGAGGCTCGAATGGCCTTTCCCCATGGGCTGCTTTGGGCCGAAGTGGCAATTATGAATAACTTATCGAAAATTGGGTCTTCAATGGCCCATTCTAATATTTGCTGACCACCGGTAGAACCACCCATACCTAGCGCAATACGTTCAATTCCTAAATAATTTTTAAGTAGAATATGGGCTTTCACCTGATCGCGAATAGTGATATTTGGGAAATTAGAAAGATATCTTTCGCCTGTTTTTGGGTCGAAATCTCTAGGGCCTGTAGTACCATAGCATGAGCCCAAAATATTCGCACAAACAATAAAATACTCTTCAGGATTTATCAGGTAATTATAGCCAACTAAACCGGGCCACCACTGTATAGGGTCTGTATTTGCCGTTAAGGCATGACAAACCCAAACTACATTGCTTCTGTCAGAATTAAGTGTGCCGAAAGTTTGATAGGCAATCTGAATATCATTGAGAGCTTCACCAGATTCCAATCGGAATTCACCTGAATGATGATAATAGTGTAACGAATCGTTCACTTTATTAGAAGTTTGAGTAAATGGAATAGATACAATCATGACACAAGAATTATGGATTTGGAACAGCAAGGGTGGGTTCTGTAGGGTACAGAGTTATGCTGGAATCAAACAACAAATTTGGACATGAAAATTTAACCCTGACTTAGAGGGTTTGGTGTTTAGCGGACGCTTGTCCACAAAGGATAAATAGGTTTGCATAACTGTCAAATTTATATTCTCCCGAAAACCACTTAGCTTTCTTTTGGGATTAGGAATTAGCACCTTTCCTCTGCGGATGGTTGCTAGCGTTTCATAGAGCCTATCTCTCCACGCTTCTGTATAAATCGATTTTTGAAACTTGACTGATGCCAGAACAAAAATTCTCGACTTGTGGGCACAAACGTACAAGCCGTTTTACGAATTTCAAAATAGATGAAGAAAAAAATAATCTGAAAGTGCAATTTCAATTCACGGATTATGCTTTTTGGGCTAGAAATGTTTCGTGTCTTCTTTCTCTCAATCCCGTATATTGCGGCCTATGTTATCCATTTCGCACGAAGTTTTTTATGCTGTAGCCAGCCATCTCAGCTTTTCTAAAGCTGCTGAAATTCTTTGTATTTCGCAGCCAGCTGTAAGCAAGCAGATAAAAAAGCTCGAAGGAGAAATGGAAGTGCCTCTTTTTCAGCGCAAGGGCAATGCTGTTTTTTTAACCCCCCAAGGTGAAAAAATGCTGCTTTATTTAAGAGAGGCCAAGCACGTACAGAAGCGCATGGAGTCGGATATGGACATTATTAAAAGTCAGCTAACAGCTAAAGGCGAACTTAGGATAGGTGCCAGTACTACGCTTTCATTATATGTGTTGCCCAAGGTGCTTTCTTCGTTCCGAAAAAAATGGCCTTTGGTGAAAATCACATTGGTCAATCGAAACACGGAAAACATTCTTAAAGCCCTTGCCAATGAAGAAATTGATTTGGCAGTGGTAGAAGATAAGCATGAAGCAAGCGGGCTTCATTACGACTTCTTTATGGCGGATAAAATCATTCCAATTTGTTCTACTCATAGCCCTTATGCTGGGCGTGAAATTTCAATAAAGGAACTTAGGGAAATTCCTTTGGCCTTGCGCGAAGTGGGTTCAGGAACACTTTCGGCCTTGGCGCGAAAAATGGCACAGTCCAATATTAAAATGAGTGACTTGGACATCACTGTGCGTTTGGGCGGAACCGAGGTACTTAAGAACTTCTTAATAGAAGATACAGCCGTAGGCTTTCTTTCGCCATTGGCAGTAAAGCGCGAAGTGGCATTGGGTTTACTTACACAAGTAAATATTTCTGATTTAGCCATAGAACGAAGCTTTAACTTTGTTACCCGAACAGGCGAAACCATGCCTGATGTAGTCAAAGCATTAATCAAAGAAGCCAAATTAATATATAACCAAAAGTTATAATAGGTTACTTTTATTCATTTGATTGGTTATGATTCATGACGCACTTTTGCATTATGAATTTCACCAAAACACAAACTTCGCTCGCTACTCATTTAGAATGTTCTAAGTGCAGTAAATCTTATAATCTTCACGAGGTACAAAGCTTTGCCACCTGTTGCAATAAACCCTTAGTGGTGCAATATGAGCCCACATCGTTATTTCAAACTTCTGAAATAAAAAATCGCGCCTCTAATATGTGGCGCTATCGCGAAATGCTACCTGTTCTGGATGATGCTAACATTGTATCGCTTGGCGAAGGCATGACACCCATATTGCCGCTCAGGCGATTGGCTATTCAATTGGGGTTAAGTGACCTTCAAATGAAAGATGAATCACTCAATCCAACTGGGTCTTTCAAGGCACGCGGCTTAAGCATGGCCGTTTCAAAAGCAAAAGAGTTTGGAGTAACGCATTGTGTAGTACCTACTGCTGGAAATGCTGGAGGAGCAATGGCTGCCTATTGCGCTTCGGCTGGTATAAAAGCCACGGTAATTATGCCAAACCATACGCCAAAAATATTTCAAGAAGAGTGTCAGTATTACGGAGCAGAATTGATTTTGGTAAAAGGCCTGATTAATCAATGTGGAGCGTTGGCCGCTAAAATTGAACAAGAGCAAGGTGCCTATAATATTTCTACCCTAAAAGAACCCTATCGCTTAGAAGGAAAGAAAACGATGGGCTATGAAATTGCCGAACAAATGAATTGGCAATTACCCGATGTAATTCTGTATCCAACGGGCGGAGGTACAGGTTTGCTTGGAATATGGAAAGCTTTCCATGAAATGATTGATTTGGGCTGGCTAAGCGCTGACACAAAATTACCAAGAATGATTGTGGTGCAGGCAGCCAATTGTTCCCCTGTGGTCGATTCTTTGAATGGAATTACCAAAGATATTTCTGAGTACACAGAGTCTTTGGCGAATGGTTTGGCTGTGCCAGTGGCCTTTGGTCAAGATATGATTCATCGTGTAGTGAAGGAGTCGGGCGGTACATCCGTTACTATTTCTGAACAAGAAATGATCGATGGTGTGAAGGAAATGGCGAAACAAGAAGGGGTACTTGTAGCCCCTGAGGGTGCGGCTTTATGGAAGGCAATTCCAAAACTCATTGCCTCAAAGGAAATTTCACATTCAGAGAAAATACTAATGGTGAATACGGGAAGTGGCTATAAGTATTTAGAAAACTTGAATTAAGAACCCCTTTAAACCCAACGCCATGTTAATTTTTAAAAGAAGCTTTTTTTTAGGCCTGGCTGCGCTATGTCTTTTACCTGTTGTCAATGCTCCAATTGCTTTGATAATGGGACTTGCTTTCGGAAGTATTATTGGTAACATAGGTTTTAATCAAATACCAAAAATTACTAAATGGTTGCTTCAAACTGCGGTTGTGGCTTTGGGCTTTTGTATTGCTGTAGATAAAGCCTTATCGGCAGGATCGGAAGGTTTTACACTGACAGCACTTTCTGTATTTGCCGTTCTTGGGCTGGGCTTCATCCTTACCAAGCGGTTTCATTTAGATAAGAAAATGTCTTTTCTTATATCTTCTGGAACTGCGATTTGCGGAGGGAGCGCAATTGCTTCAATGGCACCAGTAATCAATGCGTCTACTAGAGAAATATCATCGGCCTTGGCGGTGGTTTTTTTGTTAAACGCCTTGGCTGTTTTTATTTTTCCTAGCCTCGGAAATTTCCTTCATATGACACAGCATCAATTCGGTTTATGGTGTGCTATTGCCATTCACGATACCAGTTCGGTAGTGGGGGCAGCTTCGGTTTATGGTAAAGAAGCTTTGGAGTTAGCCACGACTGCCAAGCTGGTGAGAGTATTATGGATTATCCCATTAATGCTGGGAATGGCCGTTTTCACCAAAGATAAAAAGCAATTCAAGTTCCCATGGTTCGTACTTCTCTTTATACTTGCCATGGTTGTTTCGGCCGTTTTTCCGCTACCAAAAGCACTGTCATCAAGTATGTTCATTTTTTCTAAGTCATTGATGTCACTCGTACTATTTTTAATGGGAGCGAGTTTAACACTCAAAGAATTTAAAGTGGTAGGCTATAAACCTTTGGTATATGGAATTGCCCTTTGGGTATTTGTAGGTGTAGCTTCAGCTGCTTTGATCTTGGCTTTTTATTGAATTGGAGAGAGTGAACCGCAAAGAACGGAAAGGCGCGCAAAGTGAGATTAGATGAATGTGTTTGGTCACGTCCTGAAATAGGTTGACACAACACTCCCCTAGCCCATCTTATTAGAGGGGAATGGTTTGGTGGTAAGTTTGAGTCTGCCCTTTTATTAAACTGGTAAACCTAAAAATAATTTCGAATCTAGTTGTATGCACGCTGCTTTTCATCCTGAGGCACGAAGGATCTAGAAACAGAATTGTAAATTGGGAAGTTTAGATCCTTCCCCGAAGTCTCGGGGTCAGGAAAAGAAAAGAGATTAAATTAAAGTACCTCAAAAAGCTGTTTCCAAGTGCCTTTAATCCGGTTGTATTTAATTGTACTGGGAAGCGCCTTCCACCAATATTTATTCATTTCAACTGCAAAACTGGGCTGCATATAGCAATTAATTGCACAGCCTTCGCATGCCTCATAACGGCCTTCCATGGCAATAGCAGCTTGTATTTTTTCTGATTGATAAAGGTTATAAAGGTCGTTTTCAATCGGGATGGTTTCTATGCCCAAATGGTAGCAGGGCATTACCAATTCGTTTTGCGGAGAAATCACAATGGTGGTACTGCCAGCTTTGCAAACTGGCTTGTCGATGTGATTTCCGCCATCGCGTCTTAATTGGATAAAGCCTTCGTTCAGGTATACATTTTTGCGTTTGGCCCACTTATCTAGAAGGTCTAAGGTTGAAGAGGAAAGCGAAGGCCCCGTTTCAACTTCGTTATATTCAAAAACTGGGTTGAGAATGAGAACAAGGTCATTTGGAAGCGTAATCTGTTGATAGACCTTTTCGATTTCATGAATGTTTTCTTCAAACACCGTCATCAAAATATCGGGTCTTTCTCCTAAATTTTTGGCCAACTGAATTGACTCCATTACGGTATCGAAACAGGCTACACCACGGGCGGTATCATGCTTTTCTTTATTGGCATAATCGAGCGAGAAATGGAGCATATCTACCAAACCTTTGAGCGATTCAGCTCGCTTAGGGTAGAGCAAACCATTGGTGGTTACCGTAGTAATGAGGCCGAAGGACTTTGCCAGTTTTAGAAGCTCAGGCAGTTCACGATGGAGTAGCGGTTCGCCTCCCGTAAAATCGACTACCTTAACGCCTAGCTTTTTGAGGTCACTGAAATTTCGCTCTGCGTCTTCGAGGGTAATGTATGGCGAGGGCTTCTCCCAAATATCGCAAAAGCTACAGGTTGCGTTGCAACGATAAGTGACGTAGTAATTGCAAAGTATGGGATGCTTAATAAGTCTCATAAGATACTTCAGACTGTTAAGCTAGTTGCTCTTAATTCCTAAATCAAGACAAAGTATAGAAGATAGAAATAAAAAATGGCTGAAGTACGAAGTACAATCAACCATCTTTTTTCTATTCTTTGGAAGAGTTAAACTCAAATTTCAAGGACTAATTATTGTTCAGCATGCTCAACAACGTAGTCAATTGTTTTTTCAAATCCCTGCGGTCAACAATGAAATCTAGGAAGCCATGATCGAGCACAAACTCGGCACTTTGGAAACCTTTTGGTAAATCTTTGCCTACCGTATCACGGATAATTCGTGGGCCAGCAAATCCGATTAATGAACCTGGTTCTGCAATATTAAAGTCACCCAACATGGCGTAAGAAGCACTTACTCCACCCGTAGTAGGATCGGTCAATAACGAAATGTAAGGAATGCCTGCCTCAGAAAGTCGGGCAAGTTTGGCAGATGTTTTAGCCATCTGCATCAATGAATAACCAGCTTCCATCATTCGTGCACCACCCGATTTCGAAATCATCAAGAAAGGCATTTTGTTGGCTAAGGCGAAGTCGATTGCTCGTGCAATTTTTTCCCCTACAACAGACCCCATTGAACCACCAATAAAAGCAAAGTCCATGCATGAAACCACAATGTCAATCCCGTTCATTTTGCCATGAGCCGAACGAACGGCATCAGTCAATTGGGTTTTTGATTGAGTTTCTACAATCCTTTTTGGATAAGGCTTGCTGTCAACAAACTTAAGCGGATCGCCAGAAGTCAATTTGGCGTCCATTTCAGTAAATTTATTATTATCGAAAATTATTTCGAAGTATTCTTTAGAACCGATGCGCACATGGAAGCCATCTTCTGGACTTACATAAGCATTGTTTTTAAGCTCGCGGGTATGAACAATCTTCCCATTAGGAGTTTTGAACCATAAACCGTCTGGTGCATCTTTCTTCTGTTCTGTAGGGGTAGTAATCCCTTTAACCTTTCTCTCAAACCAAGACATATGCGTACTTATTAAGCTTGAACTTTATAAACAAATAGGGGACAAAAATAGGTCAAAACTGTGGGAGGCCAAAGACTAATCGTGAGAACCTATAATAAAAACCTGTGGGTACCGAATGAAAAGCAAAAAAGTGATTGGTTTTTTATTCATTTATCTTTTCCTTCGTATCGCGGAATGAACGTTCATTCCGCACGACAAATGTTTGAGAATAAGCTTGATAAACGTTCCTTAATTTTAGGCACTACTCTAGATTTGATTTCAGAGCAGGGCTTTCATGGTACGCCTATATCCATTATTGCACAGCGTGCTGGGGTAGGCGCAGGTACAATATACCGTTACTTTCAAAATAAGGAGGAGCTAATAAATGAGCTTTTCAAGGAGATAAAGCGAGATATTATTCGGGCTATGCTCAATAATTATAGTGATGAAGGTGACTTTAAAGAGCGCTTCATGCACCTCTGGAAAAACATGGTGCATTACTTTATGAAGCACCCTAAGGAATTTAATTTCATTGAGCAGCACAGGTACGCACCCTATATGAGCAACCTCACTAGAGAAGAATCCTTTATGATTCTTTCACCCGTGATGATGTTCTTTATTGAATCAAAGCGTGCAAAGGCAATGAAGGATTTACCCTTGTACACCATTATTGCGCTATTGTATGGGCCAATCGTTTCTTTGCTCAAACAACATATTGATAATAATCAAAATCTTTCAGACGACAGGATAGATCAGGCTGCTGAAGCCTGTTGGGATGCCGTGAAGCACAATTAACAAAAGTGAATTATGAGCAATTGCAAAGTAGTTATTAACGGAGTGGGGAGCTGTATTCCCGAAAGAATAATAAAGAATGAAGATTTTCTGAATGCTGAATTCTATCAGGAAAACGGAGAGAAATTTACGGCAGATAATGCTGAAATCATTCGAAAGTTTGAAGGCATCACAGGAATCAAGGCCAGACGCTATGCCAATGACGATCAAAAGGCGTCTGACTTGGCAACAATTGCCGCTAAAAACGCATTAGCCGATAGTACTATAGATGCGGAAGAGCTTGACTACATAATTGTCGCACACAATTTTGGAGATATGGAAGTGGGTACGCAACGCACGGACATGATGCCGAGTTTGGCTTCACGTGTAAAGCATAACCTCAATATTCAGAACCCGGCTACTTCATGTTACGATGTGATTTTCGGTTGTCCCGGCTGGTTGCAATCAAGTATCCAGGCCTATCAAATGATTATGATGGGTGATGCCAAGAACGTTTTGGTGGTGGGTACGGAAACCATTAGTCGTATTGTGGATGTGCACGATCGTGATTCTATGATCTTTTCTGATGGAGCAGGTGCCACTATTTTCCAAGGAGTATCGGCCGATACCAATGGAGGTGTACTTTCGCAGAGTTCTAGAACAGACGCTACGGTTGAATTGAGTTACCTAGAAATGGGGGCTTCTTTTCACCCAGAAAAGCAAAACGGCAAACGCTTTATTAAAATGAAAGGCCGTAAGATTTACGAGTATGCACTAGTGAATGTAGCCGAAGCCATCAAAACGGCTATGGACAAAGCGGGGGTGGGGCTAAAGGATGTTGATAAAATTTTGATCCATCAGGCCAATGAAAAAATGGATGAAGCCATTTTAAAGAAGCTTTTCAAAATTTGTGGACAAGAAAAACCTATGGCGGAGTTTATGCCTATGACCATCCAAGATTTGGGAAATAGTTCAGTAGCGACCATTCCTACAATGTTGGATTTAATTCAACGGAATAAGCTAGAAGGGCATAAAATCAGCTCAGGAGATATTCTCGTGTTTGCTTCAGTGGGCGCAGGAATGCACATTAACGCAATGGTTTATAAAGTGCCCTAAACTTCTATTGTCATAAGAAATTACTTAAATGGGTTCAGCAATGAACCCATTTTTTATTCAAAAAAGAATGCCTTAGACTTGTAGTCCAATTTTTTGCTATGCTCGGCATTCTAATTATTCTTCTTGTATCCTGGCTAATGCTCTTTCTTTTCGAAAAGAAGGGTCTGTTGGCGCTTGGTTTTACTCCGTTTGGCTTGCGATTAAAGCAGTTCGGGTTGGGCTTTTTGGTTTCAGCTGTTATTTGCACTATGGTCACCCTTGCGCTCGCTCGTTTAAAATCGGAAACTTGGCTTCTAAGTGACCAATTTAGTTTTACCCTATTACTTGATTCAGTTTGGTACGATCTCAAATCCGTATTTACCGAAGAACTGATTTATCGAGGCGCTCTACTTTACATCCTTATTAAAAAACTCGGCAGTAAGAAAGGGGGATTGATTTCCGCTATTGCCTTTGGCGTCTATCATTGGTTTTCCTTTGGAGCATTTGGGAATGTGGTGCCCATGATTTATATTTTTTTACTGACAGGCTTAATGGGTTTGGTTTGGGCATATGCTTTTGCCAAAACAAAAAGTATCATGCTTCCTTTTGGCCTTCATCTTGGCTGGAATGTGATCAACAACGGACTCTTTTCTAAAGGCCCTTTGGGTGAAATAGCCTTGGTAGCGACTGGCGGATTTGAACCAGAAGGAGCGATCATGATGGTGGGTCTGGTGATTTCTGTTTTTGTGCCGCCTTTGGTAACCTGGTTATTTATTAAGTATCTTAAGAAGGAATAGTCTTAAAATGCGTTAGTCTTAAGTAAACCTTTAGCAACCACCCATGAAACCACTTTTTTCTTCCTTTCTAATATTCCTGTTTCTTTCTGCCTGCACTAGTAATCCCTCATCTACTGAAACCCAAACAGATGATGGCATAGAAATCATTGATGTTGCTAATGCCGAACGTTATGAAGGCACTTTGGATGCTTTAATTGAAGAGGTCTATTTTGTTCAACTTGAAGCCAGTGAAGAGGCCCTTTTCTCAGAAGAGTCAAAAGTCCTTTTTGCGGATGATAAAATTTTTATAGTCGATAGAATGAGTCAAAGAGTATTGGCCTTTAATGGCGAGGGACAGTTTCTTTTTACAGTAAGTAAAAAAGGCCAGGGACCAAGCGAGTACGAGGAGATTTATAGTATTACTTATGACTACGATAAGCGTCAATTGATACTTGGCGCACCTGGTAAATTCTTATGGTTCGATACCTCTGGGGTGTTCATTAAGCAAGAAAGATCTGAAGTTGTTGGTTTTCATATTAACGATATGGCTTATACGGGTAACTCTCAGTTCGCAATCTATCTGGATATGTTCGGAAATTTTGGTGACTATGCTGTAAGGTCAATATTGATGAACAATAAAGGTAAAAAGGTTGCTTCTTTCCAACCGTTTAATACAGCCGCTAGAATCGAAAATATTACAGGTATGACGAGTCATTTTAGTTCTTCAAAAGAACCTTTGGCAGTGGGAGTGTATACTCATGATGTTTGGAGGTTTAAATCAGACGGAGCTGAAGTTGCTTATCGTTTAGATTTTGGAGTCGATGCCATGCCTGATGACTTCCTGGATACTTATATTACGGATCCATCTTTAACATCGGCAATGGTAAGAGATGTGATTGCCGAAAGAGGGTATTGGTCTATTTACAGAGATGCGCTTCAAGAAGCTGATCAGAGTGTTTTCTTTTTGTATTCCAACAGAAAGGAGTTCCGTGCGGCATTATATGATACACAAACCAAGAAAGCAATTACCTTCAATTCTTCGATTAAGAACGATAATGGAGATAAAGGATATCTGAACTTTAAGGCCTCTTACAATGGGTACTTTGTTACCCCTTATGCCTCTAGGCTTTTGTCTGGAATACTGGATATGGACAGGTTAACAGCTGAGCAAAAGAAGATGGTGGGTTCAATAGGCAAGGAAGAAATTCCCTTGTTGTGGTTTGTGAAGTTTAAAAAGCTGAACGAAATAGAGGTGGATTAATTGATGCCAATTACACTCATTTGATTTGTCGCAAATCGAATTTTGTGAATTTTGTCGCATTCTCGTCTGTCTGAGAACTCCCAACCTCTATCATGTAGATGAAATTTTTTGACAAATAGACTTCTGGTTTTCCACGTATTAATATCTCTTGTTCAATAATATTATTAAACCCTGAATCAAATATTTGTAGATAAAGCTCGTAGTTGCTTTTCTTTAATTCTTCGTTAAAAGTTTTCCGCGAAGCATAACGAATATAGATGTCGTTTTCAGCATCATATTCAATATTTGAAAAACGAGTGCCATTCTGCACAAGGTGTTTGACTAAATATGCTGGATCCTTGTATTTATTGGCAGGAAAGGGCTCCGTTGTCTCAGGAAACCTTGTTGTTTTTCCATCAAACTGTGTCAATTGTTTCCTTTTTAAACTATATCGATAAATGGAAGGTGAAAACTGAAAATTGAAAACGATAGAGTTATTATTTAAAATAAAGAAATGCTGGGAAAGACTTCCATAGAATCCTTTTGTATCGTCATTAATTAAAGTCTCTTCTGGAGAGTAAATAGACGAAGCCTCTATCGAATCTTCATTTATTTTGTAAGTAGCAAATATAGGTGGGTTTGACCCCTTATTTTCAAAAGGAGCCCTTACAGCTCTAGGGCTTTGTGACAAATACAGTTCATTTTCGTTTAAGGCTTTAAAACTAGTAATTCTGGAGACGGTGGGGTCATCCATATTATTCAGAAATTGATTAACGGGTTTTCGCTTAACAATTTGGCTGTTCTCATCTGAAAAACTGATATAGTTAAGCGATAGTATAGCATATTGGTCACCAACCTTGTCAAAACCAAGCACCTGTTCTTCCATGGAGTTCGGGCCATCGATTTCGAATTTGAGAAAGTCATTTAAGACACGGCTTTTTAAGTCAAAAATATAAAAGGCCCTGTCTGTATATTCGTAGTATAGAAGGCTGTCTTCTCCAATGAATTTTGTAAACATAAATCTGTTTGAGATGATTTTATTACCATGTTCAATGGAAAACGAACTTTGCTCTAGATTATCTTTTAGTTTGCTACCTAACTGTTTAGGTTTTGAACAGGCACTAAATAGAACCAGCATTAATATGATGATGCAAGTTTTATTGAATAACGCTGTTGTCATTATTTTACTGTTGAACACCATTCGAATTAGGGCCTCCTTCATCAAGCAAAGCATTTTTATTGCCATGACTAAAGTTAGAATTTATCAATTAATATTTATGACGGAGTTTTGTTGCATTTGGAATGGTATTTTAAGTGTTGCCTAGAAGTTGACTTGCGGATTTAAGGGTCTCGCTAAGACCTAAAAAGTAAGCACAAAAAAAAGAGGTGGATTAATCCACCTCTTCGTAATCTACATATTCTCCTCCTCGGAAGTTGTCCGAGGTTTTTTCTTTTTTATTCTTAGGAGCGTAATCCACATTGATTTTTCCCTCTGGTCTCTGTTGCTGATATTGCTGCTGGCGAGCACCTGCAGTCCTCTGCTGACCTGTTAGACCCGCCACAAAGAATCGGAGTACATTGCGGATAATCCAGCCGATTAGAATTACGAAGAATAAAAACTTTAACATATTGATTTACCTACTTAGGTACAAATTCCTTTTTGAGTAGATGTCCAAGAAATAATCGTCCATTAGGTCATCTATAAAGTAAATTGCCTCTCCAGTAGATTTCATCTCTGGTCCAAGTTCCTTGTTCACGTTCGGGAATTTATGGAATGAGAAAACCGGTTCTTTAATAGCGTAACCTTTCTTAACTGGCTTAAAATCAAAGTCTTTGATCTTTTTCTCTCCCAACATCACCATTGTAGCGTACTTCACATATGGCTCTTGGTAGGCTTTACCTATAAACGGAACGGTTCTCGATGCTCTTGGGTTCGCCTCAATGATATAAACTTTATCATTTTTTATGGCGAACTGAATATTAATCAGTCCAACAGTGTTCAGCGCAAGTGCAATTTTCTTGGTGTGCGCTTCAATCTGTCTGATGATGAAATCACCAAGACTGTAAGGAGGAAGAACAGCGTATGAGTCACCAGAGTGAATTCCAGCAGGCTCAATGTGTTCCATAATTCCTATGATGTACACATCTTCTCCATCGCAAATAGCATCAGCTTCGGCCTCAATCGCATTTTCTAAGAAGTGATCGAGTAAGACTCTATTACCAGGAATGTCTTTCAGAATGTTTACAACGTGCTCTTCAAGCTCTTGCTCGTTGATTACAATCTTCATACTCTGGCCTCCTAACACGTAAGAAGGACGTACTAATAGCGGGAAGCCTAATTCTTTTGAAAGCTCTAAGGCCTCATCAGCATCTTCAATTACACCAAACTTAGGGTAAGGGATGTTGTTTTCTGCCAATAGCTCTGAAAAACGACCTCGGTCTTCGGCCAAGTCGAGTGCATCGTAACTTGTGCCAATAATTTTGATTCCGTAACGATCGAGCTTCTCTGCCAATTTCAAGGCAGTTTGCCCGCCCAATTGAACGATTACGCCTTCTGGTTTTTCATGAAGAATGATGTCGTAAATGTGCTCCCAGAAAACAGGCTCGAAGTAAAGTTTATCTGCTACATCAAAATCTGTAGAAACCGTTTCAGGGTTACAGTTGATCATGATGGTTTCGTAACCACATTCTTTGGCGGCCAATAAGCCGTGAACGCAAGAGTAATCAAACTCAATTCCTTGTCCGATACGGTTGGGACCAGAGCCTAAAATGATTATTTTCTTCTTATCACTGCTAACCGATTCGTTTTCTTCATCGAAAGACGAGTAGTAGTATGGGGTTTGGGCTTCAAATTCTGCTGCACAAGTATCCACGAGTTTGTACACTCGCTTAATGCCCATTTCATGTCTTTTAGTGAAAACTTCACTTTCAAGGCATTTAATCAAATGTGCAATTTGTCTATCTGCATAACCTTTCTCTTTGGCCATTCTTAGAAGGCTTTCAGGTAAGGTTTGTAGGTTATGCTTTTCAATCTCATCTTCCAACTGGATCATTTCTTCAATTTGCTGAAGGAACCACTTGTCGATTTTGGTTTTCTTTTGAATGGTTTTTAACGGAATTCCAAGCTTGAAAGCATCATAGATATGGAAAAGTCTGTTCCAACTTGGGTTTTCTAAGCTGTAAAGCAAGGCCGCTTGGTCTTTCAACTCCTTACCATCTGCCCCTAATCCGTTACGTTTGATTTCTAAAGATTGACATGCCTTCTGAAGCGCTTCTTGGAAGTTTCGGCCAATTCCCATGGCTTCACCTACCGACTTCATTTGCAAGCCTAGCTTTCTGTCAGAACCTTTGAATTTGTCAAAATTCCAACGTGGTATTTTTACGATTACATAATCCAATGCAGGCTCAAAGAAGGCCGATGTGGTTTTTGTAATCTGGTTCTTCAATTCATCTAAGTTGTAACCAATAGCCAACTTAGCGGCAATTTTTGCAATTGGATAACCAGTAGCTTTTGATGCCAAAGCCGAAGATCTTGACACACGAGGGTTGATTTCAATACCAATGATGGTGTCGTCTTCTGGGCTAACTGAGAACTGTACGTTACAACCTCCAGCAAACTGCCCAATGGCATTCATCATTTTGATGGCCAAGTCGCGCATTTCTTGGTAAGTCGTATCAGGCAATGTCATGGCAGGTGCCACAGTGATTGAATCGCCAGTATGCACGCCCATCGGATCAAAGTTCTCGATAGAACAGATAATGATCACGTTGCCAATATTGTCTCTTAGTAGTTCAAGCTCGTATTCTTTCCAACCCAAAATACTTTGCTCTACCAATACTTCGTGAATTGGAGAAGCATTTAAACCGTGGGTTAAAGCTTGGTCAAATTCTTCTTGAGTGTTTACGAAACCTCCACCGTATCCGCCAAGGGTATACGAAGGTCGTATTACAAGGGGAAATCCAATTTCTTGTGCAATTTCTTTTCCTTTTAAGAAAGAAGTCGCTGTTTCTCCTTTACAAACATTGACATTAATTTCTTCCATCTTCAACCTGAATTTCTCGCGGTCTTCGGTGGTTTCAATGGCATTAATGTCTACACCAATAATTCTTACATCATACTTTTTCCAAATTCCAGCTTTGTCGCAATCAATTGCAAGGTTAAGAGCTGTTTGCCCTCCCATGGTTGGCAAAACGGCATCAATTTGATGCTTCTCCAGAATTTCAATGATCGACCTTTTTGTCAAAGGCTTTAGATAAACGTTATCGGCCGTAACCGGGTCGGTCATGATGGTAGCTGGGTTGGAGTTAATGAGGGTTACCTCGATTCCTTCTTCCCTTAATGATTTTGAGGCTTGAGTACCAGAATAATCAAATTCACAAGCTTGTCCGATAATGATTGGTCCACTTCCGATGATGAGGACAGATTTTATGCTGTTGTCTTTAGGCATTTGTAAGAGGTACGTGCGGTTTTACTAGGGTGTAAATTGGCACAAAGTTATGGCGAAAAGCTTATAATCAAAACCAAGAGAGGCCTTATTCTCATAATTGGCATTTGTGGCTGATTTTATGGAAGTTTTGGCCACGACTGAAAGAAAAAAAGTTTAAATTCAGAACAATATTCTACACAAACTGACAACACCATGAAAAAAATAAAATCAATTTTAACACTTGCTTTAGGTTTAGCCATTGCAGTCTTTATTGTGGGCTGCGCAGCTGGTAAGTCTGCCTCTTCTGAAACAGCCAAGGTAGAGAAGAAAGCCAAAGAGAAGGCTTATGATCCTCGTGGGGTTTGGAATTATAGTGTACAAACCCCTGATACGGATAGCTATGGTATTATGCGAATTACAGGAGACAACGGGCTTTATGCCGCTGTAATGGAAACAGATCAATTTGGTACACTCAATGTAACCGGGTTTACTGTTGTTGGAAATGCTTTTTCTGGCTCAATCGAAGTAATGGGAACTACAGCGAATATTGAAGGTTCGTTTGATGGAGATAGTATGGCCGGATATGTGAATATGGGGGCTGATTCATTTCCCGTTCAAGGCACTAGAAAATCTAAATAAGTAAACTGTATTAAGTAAGGTGGGGAGTCCCATTCATTATTGTTGCAACCGACCAAGCCCAGCTCATGTATTTATGAGCTGGGCTTTTTATTTATATATCTTTTTGTAAATCAATTTTGTATTTTTCGATATGTGTTAAAGAATGTATTTTTTGTGTTAATACATTTTCTTAGCACATACGATATTTAGAATTAAAATATGATTGATCTATAATGTGGATATTATGTATGACTGTATAGTGACTTACTGTATAAGTTTAGAGATAAAGCCTTTAGTTAATTTTTTTAATAGGAAACTGTAATACTGCTGCTATGATTTCCATGAAAAAAACATCTCGTGTTAGTCCCAGAAATGTAAAGGGTACGGGTTCTGTTGATGTTGAAATGACTGATGCAACTGAAGAGAATCAAGTTGATGGTAAATTTGAAGTAATGTTCGTCAGTATGGGGCAGGGGGAATGTACTCTTATTCGCTGCCCCGATGGTAGAGTGGGGATGATTGACTGTGGGTCTAAGGCATATTCAGGTGATGATGTTAGTGCTGCAGAAAAAAAACGGGTAATGTCTGAAATCGGTCAAGGGCTTTGCAACCAAATAGATCAATGGACGGGTAATTATACTTATCCAGATATTCAGCCCTCAATAACAAATAAGAATGTTCTTGATTTTCTCATACTTACACATTGTGATGGAGATCACTACAATAAAATTGTAGAATTCATTCCTACTACAATTACGATAAGAAATGTCTATTTCAGTGATGGTCCCAATTCTGTAGGGCCAGACTCTAAATACAGTAAAATTAGCGAGCCTTATTCGGTAAAAAAGCCAAAGAGTTTTCGTTCCATGAATAAATATTTAGGAACTAAGAAGGACAAACTAGGCTCCAGAATAATGGATAGAAGATGGGATACGGAGGAGGTTATAGAGGTAGTTATCAACGGTCAAGAACAGTGTTACTATACCTACAATTTGGAAAGTAGAGTTAGAACACCCGCTACTGATAATGGAGGTAGTAATTCGAATTATGGAATAAGGAATGAGTTAAATGAAGCAGTGTTTAAAGTTGTTTCTGGTAATCAGTTGGGAGGTTGGGATATCTCCATAGTAGGAGGTAATGTTCTTAAAACATATGAGACCATTGCTACAACTGGAAAACGTAGGTTACTGGCGCAACCAGAAAGTAATAAAATTCAAAAAAGGGAATTTAAAAGTACAGATGAACAAGATGAATCTCTTAATTCTGGTGAAAGCGATCCAATCGATCCGATACCTAAAACAACAAGTGTGGAACCGCCATATACTGATTCCATCACCAAGAATACAGCAAGCCTTTGTACAAGGATAAGCTATAAAAATGAGAATAATTTATCGGTAGATAATGAGGAAGTCATGCTTCTAATGGGAGATGCAACCAATACTACATTTAAGTTTCTAAACAGCTCGATTGATGAGGCTAACTATGTGCTCAGTAATATCCCTCATCATAGCAGTGCCGTTCATTGCAACGATTTTAACTCTAGCTTGGATGAAACTGTAGTTCCGTTAAACTTCATTCAGGGAAAACTCAGGCCTAAAAGTGTCGTAGCAAGTTGCAGGCCGCTCTACAAGTCTTTTTTCTTCCCTCCAGCTAATGTTCTTTCAAATTATGAAGAAGTAGTCAGTACTTTGGAGACTCCTCACAATTTAGATGTTTGGCATAGTGTTGCCCCCAATGGAGGAAGTAATTGGGTAGCCGACTATTATGACCAAAATAAAGATGATTATGAGAAAAAAGGTGCTAAGACCAAGAAAAAGGACAAAACTTTTTACGTTCTAAAAGAAAGCCCACCGCCAGTTGGATCTTTACCTATTTTAATCCCTGCAAAAGGGTTGTACTTGAGTAGGGAAACGACTTTTTCCAATATCAAAATCCCAGACCTGAACTTCAATTGTAATGCTGGTGCTTTCAGGGCTATTTACCGCATCTTTCCTGAGCCAACAGCCTGATGAATAGCCTACAAAATGTACTTGAAAATGCTTTGAATGGGGGAGCCTTTAGTTTAGAGATTTCTAGTCTCGACTCGGTCAGTGCAAATGCCATTGCGGCAGCTAATTTTCCAAATCAAGTCCTACGTTTAAGTAATGCAAGTATTGCTGAGAGCCAAGATCAATGGCCTGCAGGTGAAGATTGGGTCGATCAATACTCAGGTTTAAACCTTATTGTGGTTTCTGGTATTGGAGTTGATTTGCCATTTGAAAATTTGACAGTGACCATTGCATTTTATGTGGTGGATCCAACTCAACAAGACTTAGAAGGAGCTTTTGAGCTTCGAGTGAGCACAGATAATACATGGCTATTATCTGATAGTTTTCCACCTTTTCAGAATTCACTGGTTGAGTCGTTTATTTTTGATAATCCATTTCCATCACTTTCTTTAAATACAGCCATAAACTCCGTGAGTGTAGGTTTCCAAGGTGTATTGAGGATTGATGCGATGACTGGAGGCTTAAGTGAGCTTTTCGGGATTCAATCTTTAGAGCTATTGGGGACCGTTACTTTGGAAGAGGAAGGGGCAGGGTTGGCAGCTATGGACATTCGCTCTACAGATAATCCTACTTTTGATTTTGGAGCAATTGCAGAAGCTACTGGAGAAGTTCAATTAAGTTTCGATGTGGGGTCTAATCCTGCAGCTAATATTGGGCAAACTGCCAAACCGTTCTTACTATTAGCCACCGAAATTACGTTTGTTGCTGCCACAGGTACATACACATTGCCTATTAGTGTTAAAGTGACCAACCTTGGTATGAGAATGCGTTTTTATGCTGAGATTTCAGGTCTGATTCAGGCAAGTATTGATCAACTAAGCGCTTTTGTTGGAGGTGTTAATCTGAGCAATATTATTCCGAATAATTTTCAGCTAGATCAATACATATCAGTTGCTGGCTTGTACTTGGATTATGATTTTAACTCAAATGCAGTAGCCAACATATCTTCGATTGGAGTGCAGGTTCTTAACAGTAGCCCATGGACAATACTGACATTGGAGTCTTCAGAAGCTTCAATGAGTATTGATCAGGTCGATCTGGAGTTTTTAGTAAGTAACCCTCTGGGCAGTCCGGATGCCAGTTTTACATGGTCTGGTTCGATTGACTTCTTTGAACTGGCCTCTTTTGAAATATCAGGAGGAAACCCGGTTACTTATTTTACTGGAGCATTGGCCAACACTATTCCTCTTGATCCTGACGATACTGATCCTTTGGCAGAATACATTTCTGGCGTTGATCTTCGCAAAGTAGTCGAATTGTTTTTGGGCTCTTCCTATGGAGTCCCCCCCTTGCTAATAGATGAGTTTAGCTATGAATGTGACCTTGAGTCTAGTTTTTATGAACTTCAATTAAAGATTATTGAAGACTGGGAGTTGTCACCCCTTCCCATTTACTTGGACAGCCTCAGTTTGCAAGTAACTTATGACCCTCAGGAGGAAGGCCTAAGCGGCTTTATAGCTGGTGAAATTACGCTTATTGGAGCAATAATTCAGTTAAAAGCAGAATACCCTGGAGACGATGGTGCTTGGATATTTACTGGAGCAACTGAAGACGGCTCCAGCCTAAGCATACTCGACCTAGTTCAGCAAACCCAAACCCTTTTTGGCATAGAAGATGACATCATCCCTGAGTTTCTGACGGATATGTCCATCACCAATCTGGGGCTGACATTGAACACTCAAACGCTTGATATTACTTTCCATGCCGAATTGGACTTAACAGCATGGGAAACGGATATCGTCATGGTTGTCGATATCAAAATTGAAAAGCAGAGCGATGATACTTATCGAAAGTCATTTGCTGGTCACTTAGACGTAGCTGGGGTTATTTTCGATTTGGCCTTTTCTACCGACCCAACAACGAGCGCTTTTGTAGCTGTACTTAGCGATGACAAAACTTGGGAAACAGACCTTAGTATATTGATTGGAGCCTTGTTTGGGATAAATACTAACCAAAACCCCATACCTGAAGGTCTCACTTTTATGCTCAAAGATGCCGTTTTCGGTATGATCATAGAAGCACCACAACAGACAGGTGATCCTTCAGATATCAAATTTGTTTTTGGGTTGGATATTGGCAACAACATCAACCTATCCAATTTGCCTTTAGTGGGGAGGTATTTTTCGCCTGACCAAACAGTAGCACTGGCCTACCAGTTTTTAGTGGCTTCAGAAGAAATATCAAGTGCCGAAGTAGCCTTGTTAAACGAAATTATTCCACCCAATACTATTACCTTTCCTCAAAATAGAGGTTCAGACCCCAATAGCATACCTGGAGGTTTCGTCATTAGCACCACTATGCGCTTTGGTGATTGGCAAGAACAATACAGCCTACCGATTGCGATTAATCAAGATACAGGGGAGATAGAGTTGACAACGGGTCAACAAGAACAGGCAGTTAGCACCCGAGACCTTGACGATAGTCTCGTGATTGAACCCATGTACTGGAACCTTCAAAAAAACTTTGGGCCAGTTTATTTAGGGAGGATTGGAGTTCTTTATCAATCCGATGTCAATAAGCTTAAGTTTTTAATAGATGCTTCATTGCAAACCGCTGGGCTCACCATGTCGGTTAGTGGTCTTTCCGTTAGCGCACCGTTAACGGCTAGCCCTCCATATACCGACCTTATCCCCACTTTTGGTTTAGACGGAATGGGAATAGAATTCTCGGAAGGACCATTAGAATTGGGAGGCGCATTTTTACATCAACTAAAGGAGCTGAACGGAGTTTTTTTTGATGAATACAGTGGAGTAGTCACTATCCAATTTGAAGAGCTTGGTTTTAGTGCTATGGGCTCTTATGCCAACTATAATGGAGACCCTTCGCTTTTCATTTATATGATTTTGGGCATTCCCATTACCATTCAGCCCTACTTGATTATAACCGGAATTACAGGAGGCTTTGGCTATAATAGAAGTCTAATAGTTCCTCCGTTAAATGAGATTCTGAATTTCCCTTTGGTTAGCGAAGTTCTTGGAAACAGTACAACTGCTACTGATCCTCTAGATGAACTGGTTAAGCTGAATAACTATACCCCTCCCAATGTTGGGGAATACTGGGCAGCGGCTGGTATAAAGTTCACTTCCTTTAAACTGCTGGATTGCTTTGCTCTGCTTATGATTAGTTTGGGCAAAACCGTGGAAATTGACCTGTTTGGCTCTGCTACCCTAATGGCTCCGCCACTTGCAGGAGATGAGGCACTGGCCGAAATACAGATTGCTTTGGATGTTAGTTATCGCTCTGAAGACGATAGAATAGCTGTAGCTGCTCAACTTACGGACAATTCTTTCATCCTGTCCAGAAAAGCGAAGCTTACGGGCGGGGCGGCCATGTATGCTTGGCTAGGAGGCGAACATGAAGGCGATTTTGTACTGACTGCCGGAGGTTACCACCCGGAGTTTATTGTACCAAGCCATTATCCTGCTGTGCCGAGAATTGGCCTGAATTGGCAATACGATAGCTCATTGACCATTAAGGGAGAACTCTACTTTGCGCTACTTGCCAGTTCAATGATGGCCGGGGGGCAGCTACAAGTAAGTTGGAAAAGCAGCGACATTGCGATTTGGTTCAACACCAACGCCAACCTGTTAATGGGATGGAAACCCTTTTATTATGATGCCAAAGCATCTGTTTCTGTTGGTGCATCTTATACGTTTAGTGAGTTTGGCCTTAAGAAAACACTGAGTTATGAAGTAGGTGCGGATCTGCACCTTTTTGGTCCCGAGTTCAGTGGAACAATGCATATTGACCTTTCTATTATTTCATTCGATATTAACTTTGGTCAAGCCCTATCCGTTGCCCCGCCATCCATTACTTGGGAAGAGTTCAAAAGCTCATTCTTACCAGAAGAACAATGGGTAGCCGTAACGCCCACTTCAGGTTTGGTAAGCCAAACAACGGATGGGCGATTCATTATAAATCCGGGAAACTTTGCATTAAATGTTTCATCAGTAGTACCTCTTACCACCATTTCGGTTAACCAAACGGGCGCGGATGAAACAGTTACACATGATAATAACACCGCTTTTGGTGTAGCCTCTATGGGCCTTGATTCATTAAATGTAACCCTGTCCATTACGGTTTTGCAAGACGGAAGCCCTTTGGCCGAAGCACAATTTAAGACCCGAAATACTAGTAAGAAGCTTCCTGTAGCACTATGGGGAACGGAATCAAGTCCTTCATTGAATGGGGATCTCTTTTTGGAAAATTGCGCCACAGGCTTAAAGTTCATTCCATTGAATCCACCTGTTCCGGGGCATACTCAGGAAATACCCAAGAGTAAGTTAAACTTCGAAACCAGATTTGGTGCTGCCACATTCGACTTAGAGTCAAGCTTAGAAGTTGATCAGACCGATTCTGAGAGTGTAGAAACTCTTATAGATGAAACGCTGCTTTCCAATGAAGTGATAGAAAATCGAAGTGCCGTTTTGGTAGCAGCAGGATGCTCCCCTTTGATCAATCTATCAGATGATTTTACAAACCAACTGTTGGGTTCGCCAGCATTAATAAATGGGTATTCAACCAACTGAGAAAGATATGGATAACAGACAGTTCATAGAAGACCCAACCAAAGGCAGCATCACATTCATCCAAAATGAAATACCTGATTTATTGGATGGAGATTATCAATTGCAAACCCAATTGACCATTAATGGTGAAGGAGTAAGCGAAAGTCAATCCGGATCGATGAACTTCAGCGTACTTGGGCCACGGTTTGGCTTATCTCCAAGCGAAGTATTCGGTGTTTTTCCAGCCCCGAATACCATTGGTGATTTTTCAGAAGTGCTGCCCCATGTGATTTTAAAGCGAACCACGTTGCCTTGGGAACGATCTCCAATTTTCGACAATCAAGCTTTTGAACCATCCTTTGGGCAAATGCCTTGGCTGGGCTTATTGCTGATTGACCAAATGGAAATGGACAGTTATGGAGTTGTCACAGAAAATATTCCCATTACCGCATTGGACAGTCAGGTATTCCCTTCAGAATCGGGAGATAACCCCGAACAAAAGGTGAATGTCATTAGTATTCCAGTAGAGTTGATGTCGAAAATTTATCCCCGTTGCCAAGATTTAAGTTTGCTGGCGCATGTAAGACGTTCTTTTGATGATCAGGGGAAACAATTGCCAGAAGATTCTGCGGTTATTGTGGGCAATCGTTTGCCAAGAGTAGGCTCCCATACACACGCTTTTCTGGTTTCATTTGAAGGAGCCTATACCTCAAATGGCGAGCTTAGGTCAATTGCTCTGGCCGAGCCCACACAGCTCCCAGTACTGTATTCATGGAGTTTTGAAGTGGAAGGTGAAAATAGTGGTACACTGTTCTCAACAGCCTTAAGTCAGTTGTCTTCAGCCGACCTTATTAAAAGATTGGAAGATAATCCGGCAAGTGATTATACCAATGAGGCAGGCTTTTTGGTTTTACCCCATCAATTAAGGAATGGGCAGAGCACAGCTTCTTTTTATAGAGGACCACTTGCCGTACCCCAAACTACACTCTCATTTGAGCTTCCGGTGTTGAGTGCAGACAGTTTGCTTGCGTACGATTCCAGTTTGGGAATGTTTGTAGCAACCTATGCCGCGGCTTGGGAGCTGGGCCGACTGCTGGCACTGAAAAGTAAACAGTACAGTACTCAGTTGTATCAGTGGAAACGTAAGCAAACACTTTTAACCAAATCCGCAACACAAGCTATTGAAAAAGCCCATTTGCCGATATATGGCAAGAGCAAAAAATGGAATAATCTCAGTCAAAATCAGTATGCTTTTTTTAGGTTGAATAAGTTAGAGGAAGAAAATTTAGCAGGAGGAAGCTTACAAATTCTGAAGGAAGGGGTAACACATTTCAATACCAGTAATCAGTTTGGTGATTGCCTCAATTTTGATGGAGATACAACCTATGTAAATGCTGATACCTTATGTACTGGAATTAATGACAATATCTCAACCATTTCGCTGTGGATCCGCATTCAACACTTTGAACAGCCCAACCTTGATGGCTCTACTGCAAACTTGAGGTACATCATAGAGTATTCTGCGAGTAGTGATAATAAGCTCTACAATAGCCTAGTGCTTGATGGTAGCCAGTTGAAACTGATGACAGTTGACGGAGAACGCAACATGGATGGCGGCTTGATAGAGGGAAAGTGGTACCATATTGTTCTGCAAAACAGTTTTGAGCCCAACACTTTAAAAGTAATCGTATGGGTAGATGGTGAAATTAAGATTGAAAGTAATGTTGATCTATCTAACGGCTTACCTACCTATAATCTACTGAGGTTAGGTTGCCATGACTATGAAGGTGAGCGAGGTTATTTTTTTGGAAGCATGGCTAATTTTAGGATTTATCCTCAACTATTAACGCCAAAAGAAATTTCCATGGTAAGGGATGCCGACACCCAAGCTGCATTGCTGTACCCATTCCTGAATCAGTTAAGAGTATTAGAAGGAATCCCTTTCAACTACATAATTCCAGACGAAGCTCAGTTTCCTTTAGAAAGTATTGCATTTAGCAGGATAGACCATACTTGGTTAAAATGCCTACTGGATGGAGCATTCAGCATCGGCCGTTCCTCTGCCGCTCGTTTAGAGGAAGATAGGGCTATTCTTCAAGAAATCGGGATCAATTCAGAAGGCGAATATTCTGCCATGATGATCCGATCAGCCATTTTAAAATCATGGCCTGATGTTATGATCCAAGCCTACGATGTTTACGCAGAAGACGAAAACCCGATCAGTAGCAACCCTATACGAATTATCAGAAAAGAAATGCTGTCGGATAATTTTCTGTTTTGCCTTTTTGAAGGTATTGTAAAAACGGTGGACATCTCTCAAAAGCCCACCACGCTGCATTTTGGAGTACAGAAAACTGAAGGCAACGAATATGAGGTAACCTTGCGAAATGCAGATGGAAATGAACAGGGTACCACACCCGTGGTCTTTTATAATGAAGGAGAAGATAGGGTGATAAGCTGTGGAGAAACAGCTAATAATATCCACAATGCATTGCCCAATGAATTCAATACTATAACCTCAGCGCAGTTTGCTTTCGAATTGATAGAAGGAGTTCAGCGTGTACGTTTCACTAACCAAAACTTTCAATAAATGGCCTTACTCGTTCCAGTTGCTTTAGATGCCCTTCTTCTTTCGGAACATATGCCCGTACCAGGGCCAATGATGGATTTTAGCAAAACGCCTTGGTCTGATGGAACAAGGGATCATAATGGCGACTCGCCTTACATTAGCGAAACTTTGTACAGACAGCCTTTTGATGATTCGCAACACTATTTAAAAAAAGGGCTACATCTGCACTGGGCCTTACCCGATGCACTTACCCGATCATTGATTACTGAGAATGGAACTACTTTTCCCAATGCTCCCAACAGATGGTTGATTGTTCGGTCAGGTGGAGGGCTCCCTGAAAGGGAATGGTTAATAGAGAGTGATTATTTATTTCCACCAGGAAAAGGGAAGGCCTCGGGAGCCATAACAATGCCATTTCAGGGGGCGACCAACGAGCAGCCCTTCAGGTATATGGGAAGAAGTTATCCTTTGACGGCCGAACTTACTTCTTTAACTGGAGAGACCTATCTAGAAACGTTGACAGCTGTGGGCTGGGGTGATGCTGCTTTTGCCGCTTTTTACCCCAACTGTTCAAGTGTGTTTGGTTTTTTAGATGATGATGTCACTTTTACTCCTGATGCCACACTGAACTATAAAGTAATAGGGTACTATAGTGATGCTACTAAAGATCCTTATGCCAAGTTCATTCAGGAATATACTGGTAGAAATGGAAACTCTTCGGTAGCGGATGTTTTTCAGGCAGTGCTGGAAGCCTTCAATTGGCAGGTAGGGAACAATGCCCCTTCCTATGTGCCGACTGAAAGTGTTTACGTAGCGGAATTGGTTTTCTCAGAAGCAGCCAATTCAACCCCAAATTCAAAAGTTTCATTCGACCCCATAACTATTGCCAATACCGGAACAGAAGCCTTGTCGGCTTTTCTGGCCAATCAGGTAGACCCAGCCAACCGAGCAATGATTGAAGAACAATTGGAAGCCGTTCAAATGTCGGCTCAGTTAAGCACTATGCAACTGGATGTTCTAGCTAATTTTAATGAAAGTAGGCATACCAAAGGCTTTTCTGCCATTGATGCAGGTACCATTTGGGACTTGGATGTAAAGCTCTTGAACAATGAAACTGCCAATGCCGAAGCAAGCCAGAATGCCCAAAACACAACAATCCCAGAAGAAATATTGCGGTTGTTGCAAAAAGCAAATGCTCTGCAAAACGAGTACGATCGGGCAACCCATGAATGGAAAGCAATGCAAAAACAATTGTTTTCGGATTGGCATAAATACATGGCAGCATCTTATCCTCCAGATGGTATCGATGAATCTTTTCCCCCAATAGATTTCATACGCCTATTTATTTCTGAAAAGGAAATGAAATCGTTGGTAGCCCATCAGGAACGAACAGGTGCTGGAGCCTTGCGGTTTCAGTTAGAAGATAATCAAGCATTGATAAGTGCAGGTGTGGCTGATAATCAAATTCATGGCTTTGCGGGGCAAACAGCTTATGCACTCAATGAATTGCTCGATGCCGTAAATCAGTTTAATGAGTCACAAACGGCCGTAGAAAATGGAATGGTTTTGAGCGTGACCGCCAAGGCAGCACCCCGTTTTTGGGTACCCAACGAGCCTGTTGTTTGCATTTCTGGAGACGATGCCCAAGCTACTAATAGGCATGGTGCAGATGGTGCGCTGATTTGCTATAACGACTCGCAATTCAATAACCAAAATTTAACCGCAGGAACAGGCGCAAGCAAAGAAGTCTCTTCAAGTTTACTGAATAAAATAGATGACTTCTTTGATAATTATGATCCAGAGTCCATAGGCATTAATGTTTGGGAACGCCAGCCTTGGAACCCTATTTTAATGGAATGGGAAGCAGCCTTTATGCCGCTAAGCAATCGAAGCAATGTGGCCAGCGCAGACAGAAACTACTCTTCTGATTTTATTTCTTCTAATTACGATCTGCTTGAAAATGCTCCAGATTTTAGTCTTAAAGCAAGCGCTGGCAGTGTAATTCCTGCTGCCAATCTATATGTTGGCTCTACGGTAATGACCCCTTACGCAAGTAAGGGCATGAACAATACTTTAGTTCAGGCACTGAATGATTCCATTATGCCAGAATACTATGGTGCTCAGGAAATATCTCCGAGTGATGATTATCTGCTCGACTGGGACAATATTCAATCAGTGCTCAATTGGTATACGGAAAACAAAATACCAAACGGAGCAAGCGAATCTGACAAAGCGGCTGACCCAGTTTATTCAATTCTGAGGGCTTATTCCATTAATTTCGATTGGCCTTCGCTTACGCAGTCTTTGGGCGGATTCAACCAAGCTATGATTCAATTGGAACAAACACCTCAATTGGATATAGCCGAACCCATAGGTTTTCAGAGCAATCAGATGTTTACCCAGAAAGTAAGTGATCTGGTCGGAAATCAACGGGCTTTGGCACCTCTGCCGTTAAACGATTTCAACCCAATTCGCTCTGGAAGAATGAGCCTGATGCGCTTGAGGCTAGTGGATAGTTTTGGGCAATTCAAAGATTTTTCAACGAATTCAGTGGGCAAAACAGAACTGATGAACGAAAGCAGTTTGCTGGCCAATCAAGTATGTCTTGCTCCAAGGATTATGCAGCCTGTTAGGCTCAATTTCAGATGGTTGGATGCTCAAACAGATGAAGAGGAAATGACATTGCAGCCCGTCACTTCGCCTGTTTGCGGTTGGATGTTGCCCAATCATTTAGATGCAAGCTTGTTCTTTTATAATCAGGCCGGAGAAGCTTTGGGTTACATAGATGCCAAGGCCAGATGGCAACCAGCTCCAGGAAGTGACAGCGCCATATATCAGGTCGAAAAAATAGAAAATGAGCATTTGCTAAGAGTAGTAAATTACTTGCTTTTACAAGGGCCAGATTTTTTTAGCGATTACCTCATTACAATAAATAGTGCTCAAGACAATATAGACCCAGAGAACTATGCTTCTGTCGATTCACTTTCCGTGCTCATGGGGCAACCCATTGCCGTAGTTAGAGCACACCTTAATCTTGAACTCTGTGGCGGCCCAGTAGTGAATCAGGGTTGGCCTGTTTTTCATCAAGATTTAAGTAGAAACTATCGTAGCACCGATCGCTTTGAAGCGGTTAGGTTCCCAGTAAGAATAGGAGAATATAACCAGTTGAATGACGGAACAATTGGCTATTGGATAGAAGAAGGAGACTCGTTTAAAGACGATGTATTCTATTCACCAGAAGGCGAACTTAATGCCAACAACTTAATTGCAGGCCATGGTGAGTCCGATTTTGAATTTGAATTGGGTCCAACTACTGGCAACTGCTACTTGACCCTGCTGCTCGATCCGCGGGGCAAGCTCCATGCTACTTGCGGAATTGTTCCCGTAAAGGAATTGGAAATTCCATCCGTTCATTATGCCCAAGCCATGAGCCAGATGGAAGTAAGTTTTTTGAGTGCGCCTGTACTAACCACAGACCTAAAGATGACAATTCCCTTTAGTGCACAAGCAGGGTATGCTTGGTCGTGGGTAGAGCGAACTAGGTTTGACTGGAGTGTAGTGAGAGACCTCAATCCTCCGAGGGAAGGTGCTGTATTTGAAGGAAGTCAAAAGCTGGTGGAAGGCTGGCTGAAGCTTAAACCAAAACAGCCCATTGAACATAACGAAGAAAATGATAACGAAAATCTAGAGCCCGGATTTACAGCATTGGGGTTCGATCAACCTAATAATTAACAGCTATGAGTACATTAGACAGTCTTTGCATATACCTACCATTAGATAGTATAGTTATTGAAGAACAAGGCAGCGATTATGTGGTCGATAAAACCGGTAATAGTAACGATGCCAGTGTAGTAGGTAATGTCAGTATCATTACAGACGATACCTTTGGTCATGTCTGTAATTTTCCGGGAAATGAAGATTACCTCATATTTCCAGTATGGAGTTCCAATAATTTCAATGGAGCTTTCGACCCTGGAGAAAGAACCTATACCATCACCGCTTGGGTTTGTCCAAATGATTTGGCTGAAGGCGATAATCCCATCTTTTCCATAGCCTCCCCGGCCAGTAGCGGAGGGCAAATAGCAGTTGAATTAGGAGTTGACAGTGAAAGAAACCTGTACGCAAGGGTTGATGCTTTTGAGGCCAATGTGCGTTTAGAAACAAATGAAACAATTACGGCAAACACATGGCATTTTATAGCCATGGTAGTTAATGGCAATAGCCTTACGTTAAGGCACAATGGTATAGATACTGCATTTACATCTTCAAATAACATTGGTTTTAATTTACCAGCAGATGGAGCAATAAGTGTAGGTGGATGCCTTGCTAACGCTACTTTTTTTAATGGACTGATTGCGAATGTAAGGGTTTACAGAGATCCGCTGACCAGTGCCGAAATTGATGATATAGTTGACGATGATTTGGCCAATGAACTACAGTTGTTACTGCCGTTAGACAACATTACTAACAATACTGTTGAAGATGTTTCGGGAAATAATTTCGATGGAAGGATCGAAGGCACATTGAGCAATATTTCGCTTATCACGGACCCTACATTTGGCAGTGTGGTGCACTTTTTAGGTGAATACCCAGTAGATATCTCCCTTCTTAACCCTACTTATACAGGCTTGGGCTGCATTACTTCAATTACGGTTCAAATGTGGGTGAGGACTACAGGTAACGGGGCAATGCAACTGATGGATTACAATGGGGCATCATTTTACGGGTTGTACATAGACACCTATAACAGTCAATCGGGCATAGTGCATTGGCAAACCTGCGACCGTACCAATGTTAACGACATGCTTTACAGTACTCAAAACATTAACGATGGGCAATGGCACTTTATAAGCGTACTTTACGAGGCTGGCACAGGAGCCAAGCAGATTTACATTGATGGAATTCTGAATGCCAATAAAACAGCCCATCTTGCTCAACCCTTGGGCTATAGCGGAAGCTGTAACAAAGGGACTATTGGCTCAACTATTAATGGTTCGAGACTTTATGCAGGAGACTTATCCCAAGTATATATTTACCATAGGGCCATTAGTCCAATAGGCATTGAGCAAGATATGGCTAGTGGAGTGGTTACTACCTCTTCTTTCAACAATATTTTTCCTCTTGGTTTTCAGCTTGTAGATGATGGTGAAGTAAATACTTTGTACATAACCGATGTAGCTGATGACAGTCAGGTGCAACTAGAAATAGCCAATATGGCCAAGCAAGCCATTGTATTTGCTGAACAAAACTCGGTTTCTGCTAGTGACTATCAAATGCAATTGTTGTTCCGACCTGGGATAATCTCTTCATCAGCAATAGATGAGCTGAGTATAATTGAAGCTGATCAGTGGTATTTTATGGTTGGTGATGCATTCGCAGATGGCAGTGTTCCGCTTTATTTTAATGCCAAACAAGAATTGACATTTTATCCACTTGATAGTATTAGTATCACCCTTCTTAACCTCACTGTAGATCCTGCAGGAGGAACAAGAAGTACTCGTGTTCAAATGGCTTATCAGGGTTTAATTTTTCAGGGAGGAACCACCCCAGTAACAGGCCAAAGAGAAATTACGATCAACATACTGAACCACCAGGGTAAAAAGGAAATACCGCTGATTGCTGGCTTTTCTGGCACCAACCAAATACTTATAGATCAAAATAATACAGTCTCGTTCAGAATAACCAATGGGCTTTCTTCAGATACTTCATACAATGGGGCAGAAGCCAATAACATCACCCTCAATGCCGATGAGGGCAGTTGCTTGGTGCTCAGCTTTGAGGGGTGGGATGCTAACTCCAACGAGCCAATAGACTCTAATTGGGATGTAAATACTTATCAGGAACTATCTCAGATAACCGAAGGAATGGTCACTCTGAATACTAGCTTATCTGATGTGACTACTGAATGGACAGTTGAGCAATTTAAAGAAGGCGAGCAACCATTTTGGAGGCTGAGGCCTACTGAAACAATTGTGTTGGGGCCACGGGATAGCATAGTGTTTGAAATTCAAAATCTTGTACCCGTTTCACCATCGGGTCAATCCAATATTTACATCCAGTACCAGAATATTTCTGGCTATTGGGACGGTCAGTTCACGTTGATATTGGAGAAAGGGGTAATTAAGGAGAAGAACTCAAAGGTGTTTGTTGGCAATGAAAACTCAGGGTTTGGTTATGCATCGAACGCATTAAAGTTTTATGTTAACGACAACGCCTATCCACGCTTGAATTTGGCCAATGATGGAGGGGTTACTATTGGCTCAGCTGCATACGCTGGTTATATAAATATATTGGGTGGAGACATTAATCTAGAACCTAATAATAGCAGTAATTTTCCTTCATTACACTGGACGAGTTCAGCTGGAAACTCGGCTATCCAGTATTATGCTCCAAATGGAAATGCACTAGGAGGATTGAGGCTCAAATCTTATCCAGTAACTGGGGATGTCAGTAATTCTATTACTGCCTTAAGTGTTTTGGATTCTGGGAAAGTGGTGATTGGAGAAACTGCTAACGAACCGCAATCGCCACTGACAGTTGAGGGAGGTGAAGTAGCACTGCGTAGGCACAGTTCAGACGACACAACTTCTGTAAAGTTCACAGATGAAGGCAACAATGTGAAAAGTGCTTTGGCTTCTAAGAATGAAAACAATGTAGAACAGTTGGGTCTATACATGGATAATTTCGATCCCTCCAAGCCCAAATTGATTCTCAATGATTCAGATACTCAATTGAAACTTCAGGCAAATAATGCTTCAGCCCTAATTGATGCTACAAATAACGGGCAGACAATAGATGTTTCAGCCAAACTGACTTTGCAGGGTAATAACCACTATCTTAAAGAGAGCTTTGCTGAACTGGATTTTTTCAACAACAACGCACAGGCAATTATGGCCAGTATTCAGGGAAGAAACTCGAGTGATAATGCCTTTGGAGGTGCGCTTGTCTTACGAACAAGGTCTGGAGATGAAGTGCTTGAGGACAGGCTTTCCATTGATTATGATTATGGTAATGTAGGTATTGGTACTACTCCCAATAGTACGGACAAGCTCAAAGTCCAAGGTGCTGTTAATGTGCAAGGCGATGTTAAGTACAGTGGTGTTTTAAAGCCTAGCACTAAACCATTTGTTTTAAAGCGATATTCTGGATTTGACGGAGAAGATGATAGGGACACAGGAATGTCAGCAAGTACAACAATGGCAATAGTGGCAGGTTTTTCAGCTGAAGGGGGTGATATTGAAGAGCACGATGCCCAAACTGTTGATATTAGAGTTTTGATGAAAATCAAGAATGGTAGGTGGTATATAGACGCTCAGTTGGCTACCCATAATGAAAATGAAACTTGGACAGTAGACGTACTCTTCATTGATTATAACTTAGTAAGTGATCAGAGAAACATTCCCTGGGCTTAATAGTTTCTAGATTATCTACTGTACAGAATTGATTATGTGAAATACATTTTTTTATATCTATAAACCTGATTTGGGAATTTAATCCCAATTTGGGATGGAGTTGCTTTCTATATAAGCCCTTCCTTTTGTTATAAGCTGTTTTCCAAAATGGCGAGCGTTTTGATCATAAATAGTCGACCAACTATTATGTGATGTATCAGTACTCAAAACCAACTATGGCAGTATGCTTATTACTCTCAATATTAATGACCAGCTGCCACGGATCAAGAGTTTCAGGAAATGGCTTTTTTGATTCGAAGAATGAAGTTTTAAAAGAGGCTTTAATAGGCCAATGGGAAACTTCAGGAGATGAGAAAATGCTTTTTCAATTTTCAGAAGTTGAGAAAGAAATAAAACTGACAATCGATAATGAAGAAAGACCAATGTTCGACTTTGTTTGCGATGGCGATATTCGCTTCTCATTTGGATATGAGAATGAAGAGAAAGACACAGTATTTGTAGCTGCGCAGTTTAAAACATATGATATGAAAACACTCGTATGCTTACAGTCTCCTCAAATAGAGAGTTCATTAGAAGTTGGTTTGATACGGTTGAATAGAAGAGTTACTACGAAAGAAAAAGCACAATAATAAAAGAATATTTGGTTGAGTTGAGTTTAATGTTGAACAGAAAGAAGGCCGTCATTTGACGGCCTTCTTTTGTTTTTTCAATATGTCTTATTGCTCTTAAATATGCAACGCTCTATTGTCAGTTGCTGCTAAACAAGCCTCTTTGAATGCTTCGGTATAAGTTGGGTGTGCATGCGACATTCTCGCGATGTCTTCTGCACTTGCCCTAAACTCCATAGCGACTACCGCCTCAGCAATCATATCTGCTGTTCTTGGGCCAATCATATGTACGCCAAGAATTTCATCGGTCTTTTTATCAGTCAATACTTTCACCAAACCATCAGTGTCCATTGAAGCTCTCGCTCTGCCTGAAGCTTTGAAAGGGAAAGAGCCAGTTTTGTACTCAACTCCTTTTTCTTTCAATTGCTCTTCGGTATAACCTACAGCAGCCACTTCTGGCCAAGTATATACTACACCAGGGATTAAGTTGTAATTGATGTGCGGCTTTTGACCCATAATGGTTTCTGCTACAAAAACGCCTTCTTCTTCAGCCTTATGAGCTAACATGGCACCTTTAATTACATCACCAATGGCATATACATTGTCCACTTTGGTTTTTAAATGCTCGTCAACCTCAATTCTGCCGCGATCATCTGGTGTAATGCCAATGTTCTCTAAGCCCAAACCTTCAGTGTAAGGTTTTCTTCCAATTGAAACCAAGCAGTAATCTGCATTCAGTTCAACAGTTTCGCCTTTGCTGTTTTCAGCTTTAACGGTTACGTTTTTAGCTGTGCCTTTTACTTCGGTTACTTTATGGCCTAAATAGAAATTGAAGCCGAGTTTTTTCAACGACTTCTTCAACTCACGCCCCATAGTGCTGTCCATGGTAGGAATAAGGGAATCCATGTATTCTACCACAGATACTTCGGCACCCAAACGGGCATACACCGAACCTAATTCCATACCGATAACACCACCACCAATCACGATCATGTGTTTTGGTACTTCTTTAAGCTCTAAGGCTTCGGTAGAAGTGATCACACGCTTTTTATCGATTTTGATGAAAGGAAGCGAAGAAGGTTTTGAACCCGTAGCAATAATTACTTTATCAGTTTCAAGCTTGGTTTCTTTACCGTCTTTATCTGTAACCTTGATATTGTTTTTATCGATGAACGATCCAATACCAGTGTGAACATCAATTTTGTTCTTCTTCATTAAGAAGGCGATGCCATTCACGTTATCTGTTACCACACCTGCTTTGCGATCGATCATTTGCTTTAGATTTACCTGAAGGTTATCTAAATCAATGCCGTGCGTTTTAAAGGTATGCGCTGCGTTATGGTAATGTTCTGAAGAATCGAGTAATGCTTTTGAAGGAATACAACCTACGTTTAAGCAAGTACCACCTAATGTATCGTATTTTTCGATGATGGCCGTTTTCATTCCCAGTTGTGCGCAACGAATAGCCGCCACATAACCACCAGGTCCCGAACCAATCACTGTTACATCGTATTTCATTTTCTAGTATTTAGTAGTGAGTACTTAGTATTGAGATTAGACGCCAAGTAATAATCTTGTTGGATCTTCCAGTAATTCTTTCACTCTTACTAAGAAGCTTACCGACTCTCTTCCGTCCACAATGCGGTGATCGTAAGAAAGGGCTAAGTACATAATAGGAAGAATTTCAACCTGACCATTTACTGCCATTGGGCGTTCCACAATGTTGTGCATTCCCAAAATAGCCGACTGCGGAGCATTGATGATTGGTGTTGAAAGCATAGAGCCGAAAATACCTCCATTAGTAATGGTAAAGGTTCCTCCAGTCATTTCCTCAATTGTAAGTTTACCATCTCTCGCTTTCATGGCCAACCTCATTACTTCTTTTTCAATTTGGTCGAAGCTCATGCTTTCTGCATTTCTGATTACAGGAACCATCAAGCCTTTTGGAGCCGAAACCGCAATAGAAACGTCTACGAAATCATGATAAACGATTTCGTTACCATCAATTTGAGCGTTTACTGCTGGCCAATCTTTGGCAGCCATGGTTACCGCTTTGGTAAAGAACGACATGAAGCCTAAGCCAATCTCGTGTTTCTCCTTAAACGATTCCTTGTACTTCTTGCGAATGTCCATGATTGGTTTCATGTTCACTTCGTTGAAGGTAGTAAGCATTGCGGTTTCGTTTTTCACTGAAACCAAACGCTTCGCTACTGTTTTTCTTAAAGCTGACATGCGCTCTCTGCTTTCATTACGTTCGCCTGAAACGCTAATGGCTGGAGCTGAATCTTCTTTTTTGCTTTCGGCAGCCTTTGGTGCTGCTGCCGATTTTTGAGCACTTTCTGCATCTTCTTTGGTAATTCTACCATCAACGCCTGTGCCTTTTACCGATTTAGGATCAATACCTTTTTCAGCTAAAATTTTAGCCGCTGCCGGAGAGGCATGGCCTGTAGCATAAGTTTGATCTTGTGAAGAAGATTGGGAAGCAGGAGCAGCAGCAGATGCTGTTTTTGCTTCAGATTTAGCAGGGGCACCACCTTCGGTTACCTCAATTTTACAAATCGTTGCACCGATTTCGATAGTGTCGCCTTCTTCTGCAATAATGGTAAGTATACCCGATGCCTCGGCAGGTAATTCAAAAGTGGCTTTATCTGAATCTACTTCAGCAATAATTTCGTCAAGCTCTACATAATCGCCAGTGTTTTTCAGCCAGCTAGAAATGGTTACCTCAGTAATAGATTCACCTACAGTAGGTACAATCATTTCTTTAGTTTCACCAGTAGATTTTGGGCCAGCGCTTTCTTTGGCTTCAGCTTTTGGAGCTTCTTTTTCTGGAGCAGGGGCACTACTTCCAGCTGCATCTGTGTCAATTTCACAGATGGTCGCACCAATTTCTAGCGTTTCGCCTTCTTGGGCGATAATGTGCAATTTACCTGCAGCTTCGGCATTCAGCTCAAATGTGGCTTTGTCTGATTCAAGCTCACAAATAACTTCGTCCATTTCTACAGACTCTCCTTCTTTTTTGAACCATTGGGCAATTGTAACCTCGGTTATTGACTCTCCAACGGTAGGTACTTTGATTTCAAGACTCATGATTTCTTATTTTTTTGCGAAAGCTTGATCGACTAATTTTTCTTGCTCGGCAGCGTGTACTTTAGCATAACCTGTTGCAGGTGAAGCACTTGCTTTACGAGATATTAATGTAAGGGCTGTATCCTTATAGGCTCTTTGTACAAAACACCAGTAACCCATGTTCTCTGGTTCTTCTTGTACCCAGAAAACTTCTGCACCTTTATATTGGCTTAGAATTTCGTTCACTTGGTTAGTTGGGAATGGCTGAATTTGCTCAACCCTCACGATAGCCACATCCTTACGCTTGTCTGCTTCTTGGCGCTCAAGCAAATCGTAGTAGATTTTTCCTGAACAAAGGAGCACACGTTTTACAGATTTAGCAGTTGCATAATCATCGCCAATTACTTCTTTAAAACGACCCGAAGTGAAATCTTCAACTGGTGAAACTACTTTAGGGTGGCGTAATAAAGATTTAGGCGACATTACCACCAATGGTTTTCTGAATTCCCATGTCAACTGTCTTCTCAATGCGTGGAAGAAGTTGGCTGGAGTGGTGATATTGGCCACTACCATATTGTATTCAGCACTCAACTGTAAGTAACGCTCAGGTCTTGCATTTGAATGCTCTGGGCCTTGGCCTTCATAACCATGTGGTAAAAGAAGCACCATTCCGTTCATGCGTTGCCATTTGGTTTCAGAACATGAAATGAACTGATCTACCATTACTTGTGCACCGTTGGCAAAGTCACCGAATTGGCCTTCCCACAATGTAAGAGCATTTGGGTTTGCCATGGCGTAGCCAAATTCAAAGCCCATTACACCAAACTCTGAAAGTAGGGAGTTATAAATTTCGAATTTGTTATCTGCACCAAGGTTGTTCAAGCTGTTGTATGCATCATTGGTGTTGGCATCGTGCAATACCGCATGTCTGTGAGAGAAAGTCCCTCTTTGTACATCCTGGCCCGTTAAACGCACTTTTTTTCCATCTAATAGAAGCGACCCATAAGCCAAAAGTTCACCTGCTGCCCAGTTTAAAGACTTCTCTTTAAAGAACATGTCTTTGCGCTGTTTCAGCTGCTTTTCTATTTGCTTTAAAGGCTTAAATCCTTTTGGAATAGTAGTTAGGGCGTCCGCTACTTTCTTGAGCGTATCATTTGAAATTCCAGTTTCTGGAGACTGCTCAAAATCCTCTGGTTTAGATCTTCTCAAGTTCCTCCATTCTTCTTCCAATGGTTGGTAGATGTACGGAAGTGGCTTTTGCTTCACCAAATTGAGTCTATCTTGAAGAAGTGCTCTAAATTCTTTGTCTAATTTCTTGGCTAAAGCTGCTTCAATCTCACCCTTTTCAATGAGTTGTTTATTATAAACCTCGCGCGGGTTAGGGTGTTTTGAAATCACATTATATAATGATGGCTGAGTAAACTTAGGCTCATCACTTTCATTATGGCCGTGTCTACGGTAGCAAACCATGTCCACGAAAATGTCTTCACCAAATTTTTGTCTGTACTCAGCAGCAAACTGAACACAGAAAACTACTGCTTCTGGATCATCACCATTAACATGAAGTACAGGTGCGTCAATAATTTTTGCTACATCGGTACAATAGATACTTGATCGAGCATCGTCAAAGTCGGTAGTGAAACCAACTTGGTTATTGATAACAAAGTGGATGGTTCCGCCTGTATTGTAGCCTTCAAGATTACCCATTTGAGTAACTTCGTATACTATACCTTGTGCGGCAACGGCTGCATCGCCATGAATAAGTATTGGTAATATTTTAGAACGATCTCTATTGTATTCTTCATCACCTTTGGCCCTTACAAAGCCTTCAACTACTGGATTTACTGCTTCGAGGTGAGAAGGGTTAGGTGCCAATTTAAGCTCTACTTTTTCGCCATTTACTGCAGTAACTTGGCTCGAAAATCCCATGTGATATTTAACGTCACCATCACCCATGGTGAGGTCAGGTGTAGAATTGCCTTCAAATTCGCTAAAGATTTGCTCATAGGTTTTGCCCATGATGTTGGCCAAAACGTTCAAACGACCACGGTGGGCCATTCCAATCATTACTTCTTTAACTCCAAGCTCAGCACCCTTATTAATAATAGCATCCAATGCGGCAATCGTAGTTTCACCACCTTCCAAAGAGAACCTCTTCTGACCCAAATATTTGGTGTGAAGGAAGTTTTCGAAAACTACGGCTTCGTTAAGCTTGCTAAGAATTCTTTCGCGCTGGGCATGAGATGGCTTAAATGAAAGCGCATCTTTTTCAATTTTTTCTCTGAGCCACTTCAGCTTTTCTGGGTCACGAACATACATGTATTCGAAACCGACAGTGCCTTCATATATATATTGAAGTGTATCAATGATTTTTCTTAATGGAGCTTTACCAATCCCCAGTTCTTCACCAGAAATAAACTGAGTATCTAAATCTCCTTCATTTAGGTTAAAGTCGGCCAAGTCAAGAATTGGCTTTCTGTCTTTTCTTTCCCTAACTGGGTTGGTTTTAGATCTTAGGTGCGCTCTGGTTCTATAAGCGTGAATCAGGTTTCTTACCTGAACCTCTTTGTCAGAAACAGTATTATTACCAGTTGTAGTTTGAGTAGTGCTCGAAGCTTGACTATCTGGTAGCATTGAATACTCTGTTTGAGCGAACTCAAAACCTTCGAAAAATTTTTTCCAACCCTCATCAATACTGCTGGGGTCATTTTTGAATTGCTGATAAAGGGCTTCTAAAGCCTTAGGATCTGCATTGCTTAAATAAGAATAATTATCCATGAACAGGTGTTTGCCTCTTATGAGTACCAAAGGTATGTCTTTAGCTTAGTTATTAAAAACCGCTTATGCGGTTATCTAAATGTATTGATTTTTCTCCTTCGAGAAGTTGTTTTTGTTCTTAATCGTATTTGGTGGCTTAGGGTTGTATTTGTAAAGGAAGTGATTCTTTATACAGTAAAGAAGGATTATATAGAGGGATAGTGTTCTTTGATTTTGGTCTCTTGGATTGGCTGTTTTCATTATATTTGAATGCCGAGCTAAGTGCTTTATTATTAGTGTTCTGTATAAGAATCAAAACGGTTTGAATTTTAATGAATCCTATATGTTTCTATTAAAGAAAAAACCGTACATTTGCAGTCCATTTTTGAGACGTGATCTCAAAGATTAGAGGACGTGATCCTCGCTAAACTTTAAAAGTTAAATGGCAGTAAAAATCAGATTGGCCCGTAGAGGTCGCAAGAAACAAGCGATTTACGATGTAGTTATCGCAGATGCAAGAGCGCCACGTGATGGTCGCTTTATTGAAAAAATTGGTATTTATAACCCAAACACTAACCCGGCTACTATCAATATTGATAATGAGAAGGCGTTTCAGTGGGTTATGAATGGAGCACAGCCTACAGATACTGTAAAAGCAATGCTTTCTTACCGTGGAGTTCTTCTAAGAAAACACCTTCAAATTGGTGTGATTAAAGGAGCAGTTACTCAAGAAGAGGCTGATAAAAAATATCAGGCTTGGTTAGAAGGCAAAGAATCTCAAATCAGTGGTAAAGTAGAGCAATTAGCAAAAGCTAAAGATGACGCTAAGAAAGCGAAATTGGATGCAGAAGCTAAAGTAAACACTGCAAGAGCTGAGGCGATTGCTGCTAGAAAAGCAGAAGCAGAAGCAGCTAATGCACCTGCTGTTGAAGAAGAGGCTACTGAAGAAGTAGAGGCGTCAGCAGAAGTAGCTGAAGAGGCTCCTGCTACGGAAGAAGCACCAGCTGCTGAAGAGAAAAAAGAAGACTAATTATAGTTGGTCATGACGGTTGAAGATTGTTACCAGTTAGGGTATATCACTAAACCGCACGGCTTAAAGGGCGAGGTTCAAGTCTTATTAGACGTGGATTACCCTGAAGAGTATAAAGCTTTGGAATCAGTTTTTGTCCAACAAGGGCAACAACTGGTTCCTTTTTTTATTTCAGCCATTTCACTGAACGGAGACAGGGCAATTATTTCTTTTGAAGATACGGATACTTTAGATCTGGCTAAGGCTTTAAAAGGTTGTTCACTTTACTTGCCGCTATCTACTTTACCCGAGCGTGAAGAAGGGGATTTCTATTTTCATGAACTCGTTGGTTTTGATTTAATCGATGCTAATGACGATAGTTTAGTAGGGGAAGTTGAGAACGTATTTGAGGCTGGTCCGCAAACTCTTCTTTCAATTAAGCATAAAACTGAAAAAGAAGTGTTGATTCCTTTAACGGACGAGCTGATTAAGGAAATAGACAAGGAGAACAACAGATTGTACATGTTTATTCCTGAAGGTTTAGTGGATGTTTTTCTAGAAGATTAATCATGAGAATCGACATCATCACATTATTGCCCAGATTACTGGATAGCCCCTTTTCGCACTCTATATTAAAAAGAGCGCAAGAGAAAGGTCTGGTGGAAGTGGTAGTGCATGATTTGCGAGAATTCTCAACCAGCAAGCAGCGCCAACTTGACGATTATGCTTATGGTGGAGGTGCGGGCATGGTAATGATGATTGAACCGATTGACCTTTGTATTTCTAAGCTAAAGGCTGAGCGTGATTATGATGAAGTCATTTATATGACTCCTGATGGTGAGCTGCTTAATCAAGGAATCGCGAATGAGCTTTCTTTGAAAGGAAATCTCATTTTACTGTGCGGTCATTATAAAGGGGTAGACGAAAGAGTAAGGGAGCACTTTATAACCCGAGAAATCAGTATTGGGAATTATGTGCTTTCTGGGGGTGAGCTGGCAGCGGCTGTGGTAGCAGATTCTATTATTAGATTGCTGCCCGGTGTACTGTCTGACGAAACTTCTGCTCTAACGGATTCTTTTCAAGATGATTTAGTAGCTCCTCCTGTTTATACACGCCCTGCTGAATACAAAGGTATGGCGGTGCCAGAAGTGCTTTTATCAGGTCATCAGGCCAAGATTGAAGAGTGGAGGTATGAACAATCTGTAGCGCGAACTAGGGCTAGGCGACCTGGAATGCTAGATGAATAAAAAATTATTGATAGCCTGCTTGTTACAAAAACATTTTCCATATATTTGCAGTCCGATTTTAGACGAGGCTGTTAGAGATAGAAATCATGAGTGATCTTATCAAATTTATAGAGCAAGAAAATAACGAAGTAAGAACTTCGATGCCACAATTCAATTCTGGTGACACTATCAACGTGCACGTGAAGATTAAAGAAGGTGGTAAAGAGAGAATTCAGCAGTTTCAAGGAACTGTAATTCAGAGAAAAAATTCAGGCACAAACGGTGAGACTTTCACTGTAAGAAAAATTTCTAACGGTGTGGGTGTAGAAAGAGTGTTTCCACTTCTTTCACCAAATATCGATAAAATCGAAGTGCTTAGAAAAGGTAAAGTTAGAAGAGCTAAATTATTCTACTTAAGAGGTAGACATGGTAAGGCTGCAAGAATTAAAGAGAAATTGGCTAAATAGTCATTTCCTCTTAAAGAATTTGAACCTCCATTTGGAGGTTTTTTTATGTCTTAACTTTTTTCTACGCCAATATGTCACTTTTTTAATTGAGGCGCATTTATTGTTCCTTTGCCCACCATATAAGTTTTAGAGGTGATTCAATTTCATAAATATCAAGGTACAGGCAACGATTTCGTGATGATCGATAATCGGCAGCTAGAAATCGATAAATCTGATTTATCATTTGTTTCACAATTGTGCGATCGTAGGTTTGGTGTAGGTGCAGACGGAGTGATTCTGATCGAGGATCATCCAGAGTTTGATTTCGAAATGATCTACTATAACCCAGATGGATCGCAAAGTCTTTGTGGTAACGGAAGCCGATGCGCTGTTATGTTTGCCAAGAGTTTGGGTATTATTCAGGATAACACTGAATTTTTGGCTATTGATGGGCCTCACGAAGCGTTTATTACAGATGGAGAAGTCCATTTATTAATGAATGATGTAGCCGAACATGAGTTGATCGGAGATGACTTTTTGATCAATACCGGCTCTCCACATTATATACAATATGTACCCAATGCCCACGACATAGATGTAGTAGAGAGCGGTAGAGAAATTCGCTATTCAGATCGCTTCAAGAACGAAGGGGTAAACGTCAATTTTATTGAGGAGTGCCCTAACAACTCACTTGTAATTAGGACGTATGAGAGAGGGGTTGAAAACGAAACTTTATCCTGTGGTACAGGTTGTACAGCTGCTGCATTATCTTTTGCACTAAAAGGGGGCGAATCTCCAATTAGGCTCAATGCAGTTGGGGGAGAGCTTCAGGTTTCTTTTAATCAAGAGAACAACATTTTTAAGGACATCTATTTAATAGGTCCTGCCGAAAAAGTATTTGAAGGAGTAATCGAGCTGTGAATATAAAATCAAGCTTATGTTTACTTTTTCTGGACAAGAAATTAACTTTAAACCATATTAAAAATACAGTATGAGTTTTTTAACAAAAGGGTTGGCAAAGGTTTTTGGATCGAAGTCAGATCGAGATATTAAGGAAGTAAAACCTTACGTTGATAAAATTAACAAAGCGTTTGCTGAACTGAGCAGCATTTCTGATGAAGCTTTGAGGGGAAAGACCCAAGAAATTAAAGGTAGAATTAAGAGTTACCTTAAAGAAGTTGATGATCAACTGGCTGCTCTTCATCTTAGAATTGAGAAAGAAACAGATTTGGAAATTGCTCAAAAGGAGAGCATTTTCGATCAAATAGATAAACTGGAAGAGAAGCGTGACGAAGAACTTGAGAAAGTACTTATGGATGTGCTTCCAGATGCCTTTGCTGTAGTGAAGGAAACAGCCAGAAGACTAAAGGAAAACGGTAAACTTGAAGTTGAGGCTACTTTGCATGATAGACAAATTGCTGCCAAAGGCCCTCAAGTTGAAGTTGTAGGAGATAAAGCCATTTGGAAGAACAAATGGCTAGCAGCAGGTACTGAGGTGACTTGGGAAATGCTTCACTACGATGTACAGTTAATCGGAGGTATCGTTTTGCATCAAGGAAAAATCGCTGAGATGGCGACTGGTGAAGGTAAAACACTTGTAGCTACATTACCTGCCTACCTGAATGCCTTAGCAGAAAGAGGTGTTCACGTAATTACGGTGAACGATTACTTGGCCAAGCGAGATTCAGAATGGATGGCACCGCTATTCCAATTCCATGGCCTTACAATAGACTGTATAGATAAGCACCAGCCAAATTCTGAAGAAAGAAGAGAGGCTTATCGTGCGGACATCACTTACGGAACTAATAACGAATTTGGCTTCGATTATTTACGTGACAACATGGCCAGAGAAGCAAAAGAGCTTGTACAACGCAAGCATCACTATGCAATGGTCGATGAAGTCGATTCAGTATTGATTGATGAAGCCAGAACTCCATTGATCATCTCAGGCCCAATTCCAAAAGGAGATGAACACGAGTTTCACGAATTGAAACCACGCGTTACTAAGCTAGTAGATGCTCAAAAGAAGCTTTGTTCTCAATATTTGAATGACGCTAAACGATTGATCAAAGAAGGAAACGAAGACGAAGGTGGACTGGCTTTGTTCAGGGCTTTCCGTGGCCTTCCAAAATATAAACCATTGATTAAATTTCTAAGTGAAACAGGAATGAAGATGGTAATGCAGAAGACAGAGAACTTCTATCTGCAAGACAACCAAAAGAACATGCCTAAGGCAGATGAACCACTTTACTTTACTATTGATGAAAAGACAAATGCGGTAAATCTGACTGAAAAAGGAACTGACTTAATCACTGGTGAAGGAGAAGACCCAAGCTTCTTTATTATGACCGACATTGGTGAAGTAGTGGCCAGACTTGAGAAAGACGAAACTTTAAGCGATGAAGATAAGCTCAAGCAAAAAGAAGAAGCCATTCAAGATTACTCAGTAAAAGGGCAAAGAATTCATACAGTAAACCAATTGCTGAAAGCTTATACCATGTTTGAAAAGGATACTGAATATATCCTTGATGGTGGAAAAGTGAAAATTGTAGATGAGCAAACAGGTAGGGTAATGGATGGCCGTAGATATTCTGACGGACTACATCAAGCCATTGAAGCCAAGGAAAATGTGAAGGTAGAAGATGCCACACAAACCTATGCCACTATTACATTGCAGAACTACTTCAGAATGTACCACAAGCTGGCGGGTATGACGGGTACTGCCGAAACAGAAGCAGGAGAGTTCTGGGAAATTTACAAACTGGATACAGTAGTAATTCCTACCAATCGACCAATTGCAAGAGAAGACAGAGAAGACAAAGTATATAAAACGGTAAGAGAGAAATTTAATGCCGTAGTAGACGAAATCGTTGAGTTAACTGCCGAAGGAAGACCAGTATTAGTGGGTACTACTTCGGTTGAAATCTCTGAAATTTTGAGCAGAATGCTTCATCTTAAAAAGATTGAGCATCAAGTATTGAACGCGAAGCAACATGCCAGAGAAGCAGATGTTGTGGCCGCTGCCGGTAGACCAGGTACTGTAACCATTGCTACCAACATGGCGGGCCGTGGAACAGATATTAAACTAGCACCAGAATCTAAAGCCGCTGGGGGGCTTGCCATTATTGGTACAGAAAGACACGAATCAAGACGTGTTGACCGCCAGTTGAGAGGTAGAGCAGGTCGTCAAGGAGACGCAGGTTCATCTCAATTCTTTGTTTCATTGGAAGATAATTTAATGAGGCTTTTTGGCTCAGACAGAGTAGCTAAGCTAATGGATAGAATGGGCTTGAAGGAAGGTGAGATGATTCAGCATTCCATGATTTCCAAGTCTATTGAAAGAGCACAACGTAAAGTTGAAGAAAATAACTTCGGTACCAGAAAACGACTTTTGGAGTATGATGACATCATGAACCAACAGCGTTCGGTGATCTATGAAAGAAGGAAAAATGCGTTGATCGGTGAACGTTTGCAGTTAGACATCATGAACATGATGTATGATACTTGTGAGGACATCCTGAACAATACAAAACCAACAAACGATTTTGACGGGTTTAAACTTAGCTGTATTGGCACATTGGGTATGGACACCAAAATTGGTATCGATCATTACACTCAGTCCGATGTAAATACACTCGTAAACGATTTGTACGAAGAAGTTTATGCCGACTACAATAAGAAGAACAAGTCGATAGCAGAAAAAACACTGCCATTACTGAAACATATTCAGCAAGAAAAAGGAGCTACAGTTGAAAACATTCTCCTTCCATTTATGGATGGGAAGAGACAAATTGGTGTGGCTGTAAACCTCAACAAAACTGTAGAAACAGAGAACGCTGAATTGGTCAAAGCCATGGAGAAATCGATTACGCTTGCAGTAATTGACCAAACATGGAAAGAGCACTTGCGTGATATGGATGACTTGAAACAGTCTGTGCAAAACGCGGTTTATGAGCAGAAAGATCCGCTTTTGATCTATAAATTCGAAGCCTTCCAATTGTTTAAAGCTTTCCTTTCTAAGGTAAACGAAGAAACAGTTTCCTTCCTTACCAAAGCCGACATACCTCAACAAGCACCAGACAGAGTGCAAGAGGCGAGAAGCCGAGGAAGTCAACAAAAACTGAATGAAAGTAAGGAAGAGTCTAAATCAGCTTTAGCTGGAAGGCAGGATACTCGAAACAGACCTCCAGTTGAAAAAATTGCTCCTATTAAGTCTGAAAAGATTTATGGTAGAAATGACCGAGTTAATGTTCAGTACCAAGACGGAACTGTGAAAAATGACGTTAAGTTTAAGCAAGTAGAAGAAGATATTCTAAGCAATAAATGCGTGGTCATCAATGAATAAGTTTGTTTCACATACCCTACTACCTCTTGCTGCCATTCTTTTGGCAGTTGGTTGTACCAATCAGGCAGTCCCTAAAAAGGATGTGAAAGGGAATGAGGTTGATCTTAGCTATTCCGATGACCTGTCTAAGTATCGGCCTAAAGTTGAAAGCCAATCAGGTATGATAGATAGTATTGATCTAGTAAAAAATGAGGCCATAAGGTCTTCTTATGAAGTTTCTGATAAGATGAATGCCGTTATGGACTCCATTATTACCAGAAACGATACATTGGCAACACTTTCTGGTTATACTATTATGGTGTATTCAGGAACAAATGAAGTTGAGGCAGGTAGGGTGAGGAATCGTCTATTTGATATTCTTCCTGCAATGGATGCTCAAATTCAATATAAATTGCCTACCTATTTTGTGAAGATTGGTGAGTTCTATCAGCAGATAGAGGCTCAACCACTTTATGAGAAAATAAAGAAATATTACCCCACCGCTACTGTAGTTCCAGAGCAATTTAAACTTGAAAAATGAGTTTACTGGCCGAAGTTAAAAAATTGGCTTCTCAGTATGCAGAAGATACAGTTAGTATTCGTAGGTATATTCATGCCAACCCCGAACTTTCGTTTAAGGAGTTTGAAACTGCAAAATATGTAGCCTCTGAGTTAAGAAAACTTGGTATAGAACCAAAAGAAGGAGTTGCAGAAACGGGACTTACAGCATTGATAGAAGGTAAAAACCCTTCGTCTAGAACCGTGGCTTTGCGTGCCGACATGGATGCTTTGCCCATTACCGAACTCAGTGATATTCCTTATAAATCAAAGAACGAAGGCGTAATGCATGCTTGCGGTCACGATGTGCATACCTCATGTCTTTTAGGAGCAGCCAGAATTTTGGTTGAGCTAAAAGATCAATTTGAGGGAACCGTTAAACTAGTATTTCAACCTGGAGAAGAGAAAAATCCAGGAGGAGCTTCGTTAATGATCAAAGCTGGAGCGCTGGAGAACCCTAAGCCTAACAGCATGTTGGGGCAGCATGTAATGCCATATATCCCGACAGGGAAAGTTGGTTTTAGAGAAGGCCAGTATATGGCCAGTGCCGATGAAATTTACCTTACCGTAAAAGGGAAAGGTGGTCATGCTGCGCTTCCTGATAAAGTAATTGATCCAATTCTTATTGCTTCTCACATCATCGTAGCCCTTCAGCAAGTAGTAAGCAGAAATGCTGATCCTAAAAAACCAACTGTGCTTTCTTTCGGGCAAATTGAAGGGGGGCATGCTCAAAACATTATTCCCGATGAGGTTAAAATTGGAGGAACCTTTAGGGCTTTGGATGAAGAATGGCGTTTCGAGGCACACAAAAGAATAAGAAGCATTGCTGAAGGAATAGCCGAAGCCATGGGAGGTAGCTGTGATGTAAATGTTGATGTTGGTTATCCATTTCTAACCAATGATCCAAGTACAACGCAAGCAGCGCGTGCTGCGGCAACCTCTTACTTAGGTGAAGAAAACATTGTTGACCTTGATCTATGGATGGGAGCAGAAGACTTTGCTTATTACTCTCATGTAGTGCCTTCTTGCTTTTATCGTTTAGGAACTGGAAATCCTGAGAAAGGAACCACTTTAGGTGTTCATACCCCTAAATTTAATATTGACGAAGACGCCATTGAGGTTGGAATTGGATTGATGGCTTGGATTGCCCTCAATCAGTTAAGTACCGATAGGGCGTAAAAAACGATATAATGGCCAAAAATAGTTGGTAATTCAGTGACTGAATG
>TARA_R110000796_G_scaffold82592_1_pt1 | contig 73228 bp, 90 predicted proteins | sample TARA_R110000796 | Tara Oceans TARA_R110000796 (sample SAMEA4397815) | marine metagenome | biome: Polar Biome; feature: [SRF] surface water layer (ENVO:00010504); material: water (ENVO:00002006), including particulate matter (ENVO:01000060) such as... | depth 5 m
AGATACAAGAGCAACGTTTGCTACATTTTCTTTTGTGACTTCTGCAAAGCTTTTTGTGGAGGCATATATAGCTTGTGCTGCTTTGCTAGACTTTTCAAACGTTATTCCCTGCAAAGCTAAATCCGCTGTTACGCCCTGAACAACAGGTAATAATTTATTTGCCTGGTCTAGAGTTATACCAAATTCATCACGGATCTTAGCCTGACGATTTGCAATTTCTGCAAATAATGCAACCAATGCAGCAAAACCAACTTGAAGAGCACTCATTATTTTGTTTTGTTTTTCAAGCTTTTTTGCTATATCGCCTTCTAATTTGGATTTATCTTGGGAAAGTTTAGTTGATGTAGCTTCAAGTTTATTTATTTGCTTCTGTATCCTTTTAGTTCCCTTTTTATCTTTCTCTCGTTGTTTTAGCTCTTTTTTTGCAGTAACTAAAAGTTCTTCATTTTTAGATACAGTATCTTTTAAAGTTTTATAACCCAGATCAGCTTCCACTTTAAACTTGGCCATAGCTTTGGCTGATTTATCCATGTTTTCCGCAAAGGCGCCGGCATCACCGCCGGCTTCCGGATTCAATCCAATTCTATCAAAAAAGCTTTCAGCCATTTATTTAAACATCCCTTATGATTTTCTTATATCAGCAAGTACTTTTTCTATTTCTTTTTGCAATTTTAAAGAATCATCAGTAAGATTTTTAATCCTGGATTTTATTTCAGGATCGTTCATCACACTTTTCCTAACTGATTTGTTTTTAATAGGGTTCGTTATTAAAAAACCGATTAAGCCGGCAGCAATGCTTTTCCAGTCCATCCCTAGAAAGCTAACTTCATTTAGCTTAGGTTTTTTCATAATATTATTCTCCTTGGTTTATTTTATCAATTATAAATATCAAAAATTCTTATTTTTTATGATTTGTAGGCAATTTGTTTTGTTGTTGTATTTTTTGATATTCTTTATTTTGACTATCTAATGTTTTTACGATTCGATCCATAAAGTATCTTCGATAAGGAACAGGCATGTTGTAAACTTCTGTAAAAGAGAAGTTTTTTCCAGCATAGACTAAATAGAATATCTGGTCAAACAGAATGGGCCTATAGTTAGGCCCCAGGCCAAAAAAAGTTGATCCCAATTGGTATCTCTATATTGAACTCTTTTTCTGAAGATTCTGAAAAGTATGTGAATTTGCTTTCTAAGTCCGGCATTATTCTAAGGGCTTCATTTCTCAATGCAGCAGAATCTCTAGCTAATAGTTGAGTATCTATAAAATCATCTATGGTTTTTTGTGTGTCATCTCCATTAACCGAAACAATCATATTTTTTAATCTGGTAGTTATTTCTGCAGAAGGTTTTCCACTTTTCTTTATAGCTTTTTGTTGAGCTTCTATTTTATTTTCATCATGATGAGTCAATAGCTTAAAGCAAACAGTAATTTTTGAAGTAGGGAGTATAAATGTAAAACTATTTTCTCCTGGAGTATAGTCCTTGTCATCAAGTTCTTTATTTTTTACTTCGGATAGATCTATAGTTACATTTTGCTTTTCTCCTGTTTCAGGATCTATAACTTCTGCTTCATAATCTTTTCCGTAACCCAATACTCTAGCTGCATATAACACAGCATTTTTATCCCCTATTAACAAATCATTATAGTTTATTGGACTTACAATGAGAGATCTTAAAACTTTATCTATTACAGTGCCATTTTTAATGAAATTTTGATTACTTAAGATATCTTCTTCCTTAGCAGTCATATACTTCATTTCAATTTTACCACTAGATAATGGACTTTCTTTTGGATACACCAATCCTTTACTTGGTAAATCTACCTCTTCTGTTGGGAATTGAGATTCTTTTACTTGTTGCCCTTGATATTCCTGTATTAGTTTATCTTTTATGTCCTGAGTTTCTTTTTTCTTTGGGTAATCAGGGTCTACGACCTTATTCATAACTTTCTCCATTTAATATGTTAATAACCTTTTTAATAAATATTAAAACTTTTAAATTTTTTGCAATAAAAAAACCCCTAAAAAATAGAGGTTCTTTTGGCAATTATTAATCAAGTGAGGGATAATTAATATTGCAATATTGCATAATCATAAGATAATGTTAATTCGATATTGGCTACTTCAGTACTAGACCAATCTAAATCTGAGAATGCCGATACTTTTGGCATTGCTCCTTTTAGTGTCCATTCTTCAACTTTGTCTCCTACAGGACCCAATACATTAAAGGTAACATCTTTTTTATAGAAATCACTATATCCAGATCTTCCGGTAACAGACTCATAAGCTAAACGTACCCATTCCATTACTGCTTGAGCTCCTGATGGTACAATGGGATCGTATAAAGAAACCGTTACGTCAGCCCAATCAGCTTTTCCTAAAAGTTTTCGATATGTGTTCATGTGGTCTATTTTAACTTCCTCGAAAGTTATATCGGGTCTCGAAACCTTATTACATATAAAAGAGGGAATTCCATCAATATACATTATAAATCTATTTGCCATTTTCGGCTCAAACGCCGTAAACATTATTTCATTTGGATCGATTAGTTCTGCCATATCTTTATATTCCTATATCTCGTTCTAATATAAATATCTAAATTTTTATTTTTTAATCCTCAAAAGATGCTCCGGTAGGCATAATATTGAAATCTACGACTATAAATTCTGCAGATTTAGCTGGTTGCAGATATATCGCTCCTTTTAATATATTTCTATCGATAACATCTGGAGTGTTATTCGTTTCATCCATTACAACTTTAAATGCATATAGACCTTGTCGCTGTTGTACGCTTTCTAAATAAGGATTAACAGTTGATAAAAATCTATTTCTTGTAGCAGTTGTGTTTTGTTCAAATACTAAGTATCTTGAAGTCGAAGCAACGAATTTCTTAAGATTTATCATCAATCTTCTAACATTAATACGATCCAATGCAGTAGTTCTAGATTGAAGAGTCTTTTGCCCAAATACCGTTATTCCTTGACCTGGAAATATAGCAATTGGATTCACACGTCCTTCATATAGATCATCTCTTTCGTCGTGAGTTAATCTCGAGTAAACGTCTGTTGCATTTGTTAAGCCTCCACGATTTAAACCGGCTGGCGCATACCATTCTGCTGCTATTTGATCATTAAATGCAAACGCAGAAGGTAATAATACCGATGGTGGTACCCAAACATATTTATTAAGATTGGTATCACGGTATTTCATCCAAGGATAATAAGTAGCTGCATAGCTTGTATCCCAGTTTTCTGCTTCAGTAGTTGTTGTAGAAACACTATCATTATATAATACTGAATCCATTATATAAAAAGCGTCTCCACGAGCTTCGCAAACGTCTATTGCTTTTTGTGGTACCGAAGAAGCTACTCTAGATATTATTCCTGGTGTTATGATCATATTGATATCAAATTCATCGGGATTCGAAATAGAGTTTAATGCTTTTTTATATGATTTAGTTCCAGTAGAAGTTCCTGTACTGACATCGAAACCCATTATATTGGCACCATCAGATATACTAGTTCCAGTATTCTTAGAAGTTGCTGGATTTTGACCATCAAAGCCACCTTGAAATGGTATTGTGAATTTTCTAGCATTAGTTGGCGATGAACTAGATGATAAAGCGGTTTCGGCACCTGTTGATGCACTAGGGTGGACTTTTAATGTAGATAAATTGAAAGCTTTATTATCCCCAGCCACTGGTGTTGCTAAATCAAGTGGTGATAAATAGTTTATATTATCATTTCCAGTGTCTATGTTTAAAAAATCAAATCCATAGTGGAAATTTTTATTATAAGTTCCATTTTCTACTCCAGAATCAGTTTGTGAAATCCTTAATGAAGCTGTTGGTAAGCTACCAAAAGTAGAAGATCCTACTGCTTGTTTAACTGTAGCGTGACCATAAGGTATTAACCCTTTAGCTACCGAGCCATTATTAACTGCAGCATCTGGAGATACATAAATATACCTAGATTGATTTGGGTAATCTCCATATTTTATAAGTTTACCAGCAGAATCAATATCAATGTATTGATCCCCAACGACTCTTGCAAAATAATTTGGAGAATCTGGGTTTATATTTAAATTATTATATGTCTCTATCGTTACTGGTCTTTTGTCAGTATCATTCCATTTACGAACACTAAGAGTAAAAGAGCCAAAATCACTATTTGGTATTTCACTAGCAAATTTAACATTCGATATTGATACCTTTAAATCTCTATTTGTTGAAGTACCATGTGCTCTATGGTTAACAGTAAATAAATCCGTGGTTATTAAGCTTCCATAAGTAGAAACGGGACTACCAACGTGCTGTGAAACTATAGTTGGTGTAGTTGCTCTACTATATCTTGGTACAGCATCCGTTCCGCCTGTTCCGCCATTAACTGATAATGTAGAACCAGATACAAATGAAGCAGATATTAATGTACTATAAGATTCAGATACATACTGTTTGAAGTTTAAATAAAGGTATGCCGATTTAGAAGCTTTAGGAGAATCTCCAAATATGTTTCCAATAAAATTATCATCCGAAGATCTTAACGATGAAGAAACTGTAGTTCCTGTTGTGTCTGCTGATCCTGATAATAAAAAGTTTAATTGTCCCGGTGTCAAACCTGCTGAAGCATCGGGAGCTTTTAGTGTTTGTAAGAAATTGCCACCAATAGCATCCGAATTTTGTGATGGATGCAGTATCGAAACCACCTTACCTGTGGTATCTGCAGAGCTTCCAGTGTAGACAACGATAGCCAATGGGTCTGCAGTGTAGCCACCCATATCTAAAACTCTAACTACAGTTATAGTTCCAGCATTTTTAAGATATTCTTTTACAGTATAAGGTACATAGGTATCTTCACTTAATCCCCCAAACATCTCTTCATAATCTTCGAAAGATGAAAGGATTGTGGGTACAAAAGCGGGTCCTTTTACAGTAGGACCAATAACCGCAGCACCAATTTCACTTATCCCTTGTGGGACAAACGATAAATCATTTTCCTGAGTAAATACTCCGGGACTAACTATTTTTTCAGCCATTTAAAAACTCCATAAGTCAACAATTAGGTATATTATATTCCATAGATAAATATCACCCAAAAAAGCTAAAAAACAATTATAAAAAACTATGCAGCGGTAAATTCACCAGTCTCTATATCTAAAGAACCTACTCCATATTTTTTTTGTAATGCTTCAGCTTGATCTCTTTCTTTTTGTATTAATTGTTTTAATTTTTCTTTTATTTCTTCGTCTCTTTCTTGCAAAAGAACTTTTTGTATTGCTATTTGTCCAAATTCATAAGAAATGCTTTCATAGTTATCTCTAACGTCTGTTAATTGCTTTAATTCTTCTTCTGTAAATTTAACATTTTCTGTCATAATTATATTCCCATATAACTTTTATTTTCCCGGTACGGGAAGATTATTAATATCACTAACAACAACTTCCGAAATAACCAATTGTCTTTTTGTCAGCGACCTTTCACTTGATTGTTTTAATTTCTTTTGTAATGTTTCTGGTACAACATAACCTCTTAAATTTATACTGAATGTAGTTTTAACCATACGATCTTCACCAGCAGATATTTCATTTGAATTTGTAAAATCGCCCAACTGTGCAGCGAATTTAAATCTTTCTGGATTACCCCAATACATATCATTGGAATATTGTATAGATTCCATTATCTTATTCATTTGTATCATTAAATCTGTCCAAACTACGCATTCGTATGTTAGATCTAAATAGTCTGGTATAACTACATTATATTTTTCTTTTACAGGCTTAGCACCAATTAGTACTGAAAATTGATCATATCTATTTATCTGAGTTCTATTGTTTTCAAAACTATAATATAAATTATTTTCTTCACTATCAAAATGTCTAGAAAGATCTTTGACTTTAGTAAAACCAGTTCTTCTATACATTATTAATGGTAATTGAATTTTTCCATCTTTATCTCTATGGAATCCAGACTTTTGAGCAGACTTCCACCTTTGAGCATCCCCATATACAACAGGTACCGATTGGGATTCTCCATTATTGTTTACCTGAGGTTTTATTACTTCATCAAAATAATACTTAATAGTTTCGTCAATGTCATATAAGCCAATATTAAACTTGCCTATGGTATCTTGGTCCCGTCTTACCTGATTAGCTCTATTCAGCTTATTATTTGCATTATTTTTTGGTAGTGGGATTCTTTTAGCCATTTATATTTCCTATCCGTATAGTCCGGGATTACCTACATTAGTTCTTTCTATTGATAAAGCACTTCTTCGAGTTAAATGACCTGCACAAATTATTGAAATACTAGATCCAAACTTATTTACAACGTCTCTAGAATACTCATTTGATTCTTTTGTTGTATCAGGATTCTTATCCATAAAAAGCTGATTTTCTACAACAGAATCTATTTCATAATAAGATTCGTTCCAATTAACAATATCACCAACTTCCAGTACTAGATCTGCTGTATTTCTTAATATCTCTTTAGCAAAAGCAAAAGTCGTTTCTTGAGAAACATCAAAGCCAAATTCAGTATCGGGAAATGCTTGATCTTCATGTGATATTAATGCAGGCACTCTAATTGCTGTTAAATTAACCTTATGGGTTGCTTCTCCATACAAATTAACCCTTGTGTCAGGTACAGAGGCTTTGTAAACATCAACTAAAGTATCCACCCAAGTATACATAAGTTCTCGGGTTAAACTATTAAAAAGTTTTATATCTCTTATTCCACCGAATAATGCCATAATATTAAGCCACGTATATTGGATAGGGATTTCTACCCAAAGTTTCTTGTTGGAACTCTGCTATTTCTTTTTCTCGTTCCATTGTATTTCTTCTACTTGTTTGTTCTAAATCTTCTCTTAGTCTTTCAACTAATGCATCTTTTTCAGTTGCTGCTTCGCTTCTTAATGTGTCACCATCTAAAGAAACATCACCACCAGGTATTGGTATTGAACCATATTTAGATCTAATTATACCCAACAACTCTTTTGAAAGAGCAAAAGTATATTTTCTAACCCATTGTTTCCCAGCTTCATTAATTTGCGAATAAGTCATTGTATTGTATGGTATATTAGAAAAATCACTAATATTTCCGATACCAGAAGATCCTGATATAGGAGAAGTATCATTATCCACAACATATTCTAGCCATAAATTATAATTCGTATCCGGTATAGGAAACAATCTAAGTTGATTGTTAATTATTTCAAAACTATATGAGGACTTTCTAATTGTATCATTAAACTCGATTGCTTGTACTCTTAATAAATCTGCATATATTGGCATCATTACATAATTTATAGCTGGGCTCATATTGCCCCAACCAAATCCATCTAAAAACTGTTCTGAATTATTGCCTGTTCCAAGATAAGGATCAAAATATCTAGATATTGCAGGCTTAGCTTCATATGAAATTCTTTTTATAGTTATTGCTTTTCCGCTTTCACTAACGTCTGCTACTAATTCATTTAAATCGTATGTTTGACTATTACTAGTTACAGCAATAGAAGTTCTTTTCCAGCTTACGGTTCCGCCGGCACCTGCCTCTGTACCATAAGTATCACTCAATCTTACAATATTATTTTGAGTAGGTGTTATATTTCTATGCGTTAAATTTGAAGCAGTACTTTCTCCTTTTAATGTAAATATATTATCTTTTATATTTTGATAATTTACCTGTGCACTATATTCACTAACAGATTCTTCAAAACAAGCAAAAAAGCTTTCTTGTTGCATTTCTATATCAACCAAAGGATATCCCAACCTTTTAGCGCACCAATCAGCTACTTTTTCCGTATCTGCTTGGAATACACTATCACTATCATATAAGCCAAAAGGTGTATCTCCTGGAAAGAAAGATGCCGATCCCGGCCATATATTGGGTACTTGACTTGCCATTGTTTATTCTCCTATTAATAAATATCAAAATTTTTATTATAATTACAATAGATATCTAGCTTTTTGAGCATTATAATTTTGTAGAATATCCCCTGTTGAAAGTCGTCTATTATATACTTGCAGTGCTCCAATACTTCCTGCTGCATAGGGTTGTGAGCCAGCATCAAAATGCATTAAATGTGTAAATGAAAAAGTACTAGCAGCTGCCATTGAACCCGCAGCATCAAAAGGCCCCTCATTATCAAAATAAAATTTCATAGCATCTGCAGTATCTGATGGTTTAGTCATTACGAAATAATGCCAAGTATTATCAAATACATTAGGAACTCCTGAGTCATTAGTAATTATATGTGAAGTAGTATTAGTAGCTTCAAAATAAAGAATTTCATTTGAATTATACAAATGATTATTACTGCCACCCTTATTTAATATATAACTAGCACCAGAACCTAAATTAGGTAATTTAGCCCAATATGCAATTGTAAAAGCTGCTCCTGTAGTATACTCAGTATATTTAACTTCATCATCTGTTCCATCAAATACCCAACTAGCAGTATTTGGCGATGAAAATCCTACACTATTAAGTAAACTCCCACTCAAAGAAGTATCTACTAAGTTAAACATAACGGTACTGTCACTTCTAAAAGATTTTTTTATTGATGCATCATAATAACAACCCATATTTAATGTTTGAATGTTGTTTCCAGTTTGCGCTATTATACCAAATTTCGACATATTATGTTAGATCCCCAACTAAGTGCCATTCATTCAAGGCTACTTTTTTAAGTGAAGCTCCGGAATATTGTCCAGATAGATTTAAATTATTATTTTTAGAACGTATAACTACGTCTGTACTACTAGTATGGAAAAACATATTCCCAACAGATGAAGTTTGGAAAAATTCATATTCTGCTCCTATTGGTACCGCCTTGGTAGCATTCGGTATTAGGGAACAAGATACTCCCCCGTGTACTTGAAAGTAATGACCAACATTATCTACACTTGCTGTAAAGTTAAATGCCGAAGAAGTCATTGGTCTTTGTGATCTTAATATTATTTCTCCTGTTGCCAATGAAGCGGAAATTGGAACTACGTCATCTTTCCCTATTCGGAGTTGATTAGCTGTTGCAGCTTGTCCACCTAACTCAGTACCATTGGATCCTTCCCCAAGGAATATATTATTTCCTCCAGTTGAAACCTTAAATCCAACTTCATAACCAATCATAACATTATTAGCACCTGTTGTAAGATTTACTCCAGTCTGGTAACCTAGGGCTACATTATTTGATCCACCTTTTAATTCAAATAAGGAATTAAAACCTAATCCTACATTACTATCTCCACTAGTTGCATCTATTCCTGCTTGGTGACCTATAAAAACATTATAGTTAGCATCAGTATAACCACTTCCCATACCAGCCTTGAATCCAATAGCAACATTATTATCAGATGCTGCCCCTGTTCCAAAATTCTTACCAGCTTGATATCCTATCAGAACATTTTTATCCCCAAGAGTATTAGTTTCTCCAGCTTCATAACCTATCTCAACATTTCCATCACCAATGGTATTGTCTTTTCCTGCAAGTGCTCCTATCATAACGTTTTGGACACCGGTTGTCATATCTTCACCGGAACCAGAACCTATAGCGGTATTAGATACATGTCTTATACCTGCATTAAATGAACCGGTTACTACCATTGCACTAATTATATCTAAACTATTTATGATTACATGGCCTGTTGCTAATGAAGCAGAGATTGTTGTTAATGAATTTCCATTTCCAATTCGGAGTTGGTCAGACATTGCTGCTTCGCCTGCACTGCCGGAACCTATTACAATGTTTCCATTACCAGTTGAAACATTCCATCCTGCATAATATCCTAAATATAAATTATAAGCTCCTGAAGAATTACTATATCCAGCTACAGTGCCTAACGCTGTATTGTTGTCTCCACTAGAGATGTTTCTTAATGTAAATGAACCTATACCTGTATTTCCATCTTGTACAAGAGATGTTGATGTTGTTCCTCCCCACCCTGCTTGTTTTCCAATATAAACAGTATTATCTGAAGTTCCAATTGTATGTCCAGCTAAATAACCTATACATACACTACCTTGTGCATCTGTACCATATCTACCAGCTTGTGCACCAATAAAAACATTAAAATCTGCATTTGTTGATGTATTAGCAGCCAAATAACCTATTACAACATTGTTGCTAGAATTTGTCATCGATGGGCCGGCTTCAGAACCCAGAATAACTTCTTGAGTATTTAATCTAAAGGCATTAAATGAACCTGAGATAACTAATGAACCTGTTATTGAAGCATCGCCTGTGAATGGGAATGCAGACACTCCTGTTAAATTTGAACCATCACCTGAAAAGTAAGCTGCTGAAGCTGTACTTGGGAAAATGATGTCGCCTGTTGCTAATGAAGCAGAGATTGTTACTAAACTATTTCCATGACCAATTCTTAATTGATTATTTATATCAGTAGCACCTGTACTACCAGAACCAATTATAATATTATTATCGCCTGTTGTAATATCGGCTCCCGCATAGTAACCTAAAAGAGTATTAAAATTTCCTGTAGTTAAATCTTCAGCAGCTACAAATCCTATTATATTATTATAGGTTCCATCATCAACATCTTCTCCTGCTCTATACCCAATTGCTACGTTTCCTGTACTTACTGAAGCATTAGCAGCACTACCTTTTAAAGCACTAACTCCAATTCCAATTGAAGTAGCACAAGCTAACTGATTAAGACCTGCTTGATATCCTATTAAAACATTATTTGAATCATCATCTAAATTGTATCCTGCTTGATATCCTATAGCAACATTAGCATCTCCCGTACTTAAATCAAATCCTGCTTGATGTCCTATTACTACATTATCATCTCCGGACATATTATATCCAGTATTTCCTGCAGCACTTGTTCCTAATATAACATTATTACCTGCTGCTGCTATCATTCCTACACCAGCTCCATCTCCTAATACAATATTATCTGAATCTAATTTAAAGGCATGAAATGAACCAGAAATTGTAAGTGAACCTGTTATTTGAGCATCACCTGTAAAGGGGAATGCTGATCCAATTACGCTTCCACCTGCAGTTAAAGCGCCACTAACGTCTAATGAGCCTGTTACTTGAGAATTAGCTTTCGAGTGAAAGCCTTTTTTTATTACGAATTCGTTTGCCATATCTTTTCCCTATCCAAGATTGTATTAATATTTTATTTAAGCTAATGAACCTGAAGACCAAAATGAACCGGTCATTAGATTTAAACAATTAGCATGTGATCCCGACCAAGTTAGTGTTACACTATTATCTGCAATAAAGGTTGGAGTGTTAGTAGTTTTCCATTTTAAAACAAATTGAGATTCATCTACAGACTTTCTAACTGTTCCTGCTGATGTTTCCCCTACTTGGGAAAAATCTACATTTCCTAAAGTAGATGTATTTGCCGTTGCATATGTTCTATCTGAATAATTCATTTGTTTTTTTTCTTTCTATTATAAATATATAATTTTAGCTAAATCTTCCCTTTAAAGCGTTATAGTTGTGTAGGACTTCATTTGCAGAGAGAGCACGGTTATATAGTTGAGTATTTGCTATGTTACCTGTTATAGGATTTGCTCCTGCTGGGTCTGCTCCAATATAAAGTTTATCAGTAGCACTATTTAAATTTCCCCTATTTGTGTCCCCAGTAAGAACAGCAACACCATCTTCATAGATAGTTGCAGTAAGATTTGCACCTGAAAAAACAAAACATAAGTGATGCCAATCACCATCTACTAAATTCCCTACGCCTGTAGCCTCTGTACCACCTAATGTTTTAAAACTATTACCATGAGCTCCCATTAATACATAAGTAAATCTCCCTTGAGTATTAGAAGCACCACTTGATCCTTGAAAAATTTCAATATGTTTCTCAACATTTACAAGCCTTCCAAGACTTGAATAAGTACTTGATTTAAACCATGCTGAAATTGTAGCACCTGAACCACTATCTAAAGGTGTAAATGAACCGCAATCAATATAATCATCCACCCCATCAAAAACCCAAGAACTTGCAGAAATAGGTTGAGTGAGAAATTGTGGATCTGAAATGAAGCTTCCTGATTGTGTCAAATCCAAGGTATTATAACAACTACCAGATTCAGCAGTTGCCAAAGTTTTTTGAGTAGGATAACTTGCCCTGTTAGCAGCATCCATATTTAATACCAAGCCATCCGATACTATACCCGTTGTTATTGATCCAATTTTCATTAGTTAAATCTTCCTTTTAAAGCGTTATAGTTTTGAGTGACTTCAGCATCAGATAATGCCTTGGTATAGATTAAAGTATTTGCTACTTCTCCAGTTAGATAACCATTTGTTCCTCTTGCAATTAGAAAGGGTTCTGTTGTATTTGTAAAAGTAGTAGGCATTGTTCCATTAGTAGTTAATATATCTGTTCCCCCATTTAAATATAATTTACACCTTTCATCATTTGCTAAAGCCCCATTAAATACTATAACAAAATTATTCCATTCTCCTACACTTGTAAGAGAACTTATATTTACCATACTAGTACTGACACTTGCACCCTCGGATTTAATCCAAATACGTAATTCATTGGCACTCCAACAATAAAATTGAAAACCATTATCATCAACTACTAGATTTTTTCCAGCCACTATTGAAAAAGCCATATCGGTTGTAAACTTCATCCACATTGATATACTTACTTCTGTTGCTCCACTTATTGCTGGTATATCACCACAAACTATATTATCATCACTTCCATCAAATACCCAACTACCTTGATTTGCAGAATTAAAATCAACATCATTATGAATACTACCAATATTAGAACCTATTAAATTTTTACAAGTAGCACTTCCACTTGTATATGATGTTGGGTTTGCAGCATCCACAGCGAATACTAATCCATCTGTTACGGTATTTGGACCTCTTCGTATTCCCATAATTTATATTGACCTTACTATTGTTTTTACTTTCCATGTATTTGGAGATGTTGAATCTGTTACTGTTACTAATTGTGCTTGGCTTTGTGAAATGATTACATCAAATTGGATTCCTGCAGTTGAACCAATGTCTGTTGTAGTTGTTTCTGTGTGTACAATACTAGAAGATTGCCATACAGTCATTATGTTTCCAGCCCTAGCATTTATCAATGCTCCACTACCACTAGTTACTGTGTAATCAAAGAATGCACCGTCATAAGAGCTAGTACTCAGGGCATACACGGAGGCTGTTGATGAAGCTGAGGTAGCGCTGATTACCGCAGTAGTGTAAAGTGATTGAGGCGATTTACCTATATAAACATCTCCAGAAGCTGATGCTTGTAATACTGGTAATCCTGAAATATCATTTGTAGTAAATAACATTCCATTTAAATCATCATCTACTGAGAATAATGTTCCTTCACTACCTATTACATCAAATACTGTTGAACCACTACCTTGAATTGAAAGGGGCATTGTAGACGTAGAGGAAGATATAGCTAAACTATTTAATAAAACATGGCCTGTTGCTAATGAAGCAGAGACTGTAACCATAGATCCAGAACCAATTCTTAATTGGTTATTCATGGTTGCATCACCAGGTATTCGTCCAATTATTATATTATAATCACCAGTTACCAATTGAGAACCAGCCGCATAACCTAATCCTGTATTATAATTACCTGTTGATCTATATAAGGCATAAGCACCAATTCCAGAACTATAATCAATACCTGCAGCAATTGTTCCAGCACTTTCACCAATCATTACATTTTGATTTCCAACTGATGAGTTCCCACCTGCAAGGTGTCCAATAAGAGTATTATTATTTGAATCAGCATTTACTCCTGCATGTGACCCTACAATGGTATTATAATCTCCGCCAGCATTATCTTTCCCAGCTTGGTAACCTATCATTACATTATAGGTATTGCCTGAAGTGGTATTTGCTCCTGCTTGTTCTCCTAGTATTATACTATTAGTATCTAATTTAAATGCATTAAATGAACCTGATACTACTAATGAACCTGTTATTTGAGCATCTCCTGTAAATGGAAAAGGAGTTGTTGATATTCCTGATAATTGACTTCCATCTCCTAAATAAGTTCCAAAAGATGCTGTTGAAGTTATACTTGAAGATACATTTCCAGAAGCTGTTATATCAGTAGAAACATATAAATTTCCGCCGCTACCTAATCCAGAAGTTCCTTGTACAGTTAATGTAGCTGGATTTGTTACTAAAGTCGCAGTTCCATCTGTTATCTGAACTCCCCTTAGATTTTCTATAAGAAGACCTTCTGCTTTAGTTGGTCCTATTATTTTCATTGCTGTAACATTTCCACTTGAACTTAGCTCGGTGGTAGTTATCTTTGAGGAAGCTGTTATCTCTGAAACCCATAATGATAGCCATGGGTTATTAGTAGGAGAGTAATTGTCCCCATTAAAACCTAATCTCCCATAAGCACTAGTAGGATCTAAATTTCCTGCAATTCTTGCATTTGTTTTTCCAGAAGTTCCAAAATTTAATGTTCCTGCAACATAATTTACGTGAGATCCTGTTTGAAAAGTATTCTCATGATCACCAAGACGAATTAAGGTAGAACCACCACCAGAGTCTCCACCTACCTCAAATATTTTAAGTTCTGGTTGGTCTGTTGCTTCTCCATCAACAATATGTCCTTTTACAGTAATTAATTGGTGAGCAGGACCACCAGCATTAACCATAAGTCTATGCTCTTGTGAGCCTGAAGTTCTAAGACTAAAACTATTAGCGTTAGTTACTACTGCTTCAGGACTATGAGCTTTTAAAAAGGCTAATCCTGTTTGATTAAATGGACCTATATTATTAATTGTAGATCCTGAAACATTTAAGGATCCTGTAATAGTTGTATCAGTATTTATTTGAAATCCTTTATCAGGACTAATCGATGCAGTAGCCGAGCCAGATGCTATTCGAGATAAATTTAATCCTGTTATTCCTGATGCTGGTATATTTGTAAGGCCGGAACCGTCTCCGGTATATATCCCACTTGCACTTATATTACCTGATGCTGTTATGTTGGTAACTGATATTGATGGTTGACCCGTTAATCCCCCAGCAAGATCAGCTGTATTAGCATGTGAAGAGGATATTTCTTTGGTTATTTCAACAGAGGCGGATATTGCATATGAAGCAGTTGCAGCATAAGAAGCACTAATAGCTGTCGATGCAAAACTTGCAGATGTTGTTCCAATTAAGTTACTACCATCACCAGTAAAGCTACCACTAAAGGACCCACTAACTCCAGCAGGTAATCCAATAAAATTAGCACTCTCACTACCAGGACCAACAGTAAAATTATGCCCTACTATTCCCGTTCCAATTCCCAATCCATCCATTTTTAGGGAACCGGTAAAATATGCTTCTCCATAGTTATCCAATCGACCTATGTTAGAAATAGTTCCAGACCCACTTACATGTAAAGACCCGGTTATTGATGCGTTTCCCACAAATGGGAATCCACTCCCGGTTGGTCCGGTTAATCCAGTACTACCTCTGGCCCCTGGAATTGATATAGTTACTACATTCAAATTACTCGATACATTATTAGCCATAATTAGGGATGTCCATTTCTAGTTACTTCTTTTGAGAGCTTAACTTTGCCCTCTAATATTCTATTAACAGTGGTTGTAACTCCACTACCACTACGTATTTCTATATCATAATATGCTCGATCCCATATCGGTTGAGAACCTGAAGAAAATAAAGAAGAGCTAAATGCAGAAATGTATAATCGGATGCTACCAGAGCTTTGGGGAAGTATTGCTGAAGCAGATGCAGGCGTCATATCTAAACCTGTAAAATCATCTTGTAATGAAGAAGATAATTTACATATAATCTTTCCAGATTCTTTTGTAGGACGAATCTGCATTCTAGCATCATAGCCACTTAAGTCTATTGGTTCCCCACTAGAATCTTCCAAGTTAATTTGAAAATCTACAGTAGCTCCTTGTTCTATAGTAAAAGAATAAATTCCGGCTGACATTAAATATCTCCTTGTTTAGTATTCAACAAATCAATAATAAATATCATTTTTTTAAATAAGAAGGCAAAAAAATAAGGCCCTATTTTAAAATAGAGCCTTACTTTTAAGATAGATTAATATCCAGGATTAAATTCTGTTTAAACCTTTAATATTGATCTTGCCATAGAATTCAGGACGTACGATCTTCTTAGCATATCGAGTCATTACTCCTTTACGTGGTGTAAAGTTAGTAGGATCGTATACCAGAGGAGTCATAATCAATGGAATATATGGTGCGTAAACCGCTCCAGTTTCCAAGAATTGAGTTCCACGGAATCCCATAAGGATAACATTCCTTTGCATGTATGGGTTTTTGTACACTGTAAATCTGCTATTTAGCGAACCTACTTTTTGTACTCCCATTGCAAATCCTTGTGTTCCCATTGCTCCACCGTCAGTATCAGCAGCATATCCAGGAATAGACTCTATGATAGTTGCAACGTCTGGTGAAGTTACCAAGAAGTTAGCGCCACCTCTAAGAGTTCTAGCATGGATTTTGTTAGATACTTTTTGAACCTTAGTACCAATCGTTTGGAACCAAGTTCCTTGATTGTAAGCTTCAGCAGAGTTACCAGCATCAAATCCAGTTCCTGCAGCATTCAATGTTTCTCCTGGTGTAGCTGACCAATATTCAGTAGTTACTGCGTTTTGGATAAGCATGTCCAAGATCTCCAAATCAATCTCCATTGAGATGTATTCAGAAAGCATTGAAGTTAATTCTGCTTCTGCATCAATTGAATGATAAGCATTTAAATCTTGAGCAAATTCTGGAGACCAGACTGCTTTCAATTTTCGTGTCTTAGCAACAATTGGTTCAGAGTGCATTTGTACGTTAACTTCCGGAATACTGATATCTGTACCTGTGCCAGATGTATCTTCGAAATCACCTCTCGAAATATCTGTAGGCTGTTTACCATAATTTACGGTTACAGGTTCAGGGCTAGCACTAGGACCTACAACGCCTTCTCCTAATACAAAGATAGAAGCAGAAGCTGCTCCAGAAAGATCTGATCCAAAAATTGGATTATTACTTCCTGCTGTTTGTATTGTATCAGAAACGTAGTTATACATACTAATGTTGTTAGCAGCACTAAAGTTAGACGATGTCATTGTCCAGCCTTTAACACCTGCATTATCAGAGTTAGTTAGTATAGATAGAGGAAAAGATATTTTAAAAGTATTATTTCCGTCGCTATCACCACCTCCTGCAATTGAAGAAGATAGAGCAGAGTTGAATCCGATCTCTTTCCAAGATGCAGTGGTAACAGTAGTTAACGTAGTATATACAGAATTATCTTTGATGGAATATGCCCATCTACCGTCTCCATAAAGACCGCCGTTTGGATCAGTTGACGCAGAAGTGTTTCCGAACATATCGCCAGAAAATCTTCCCTCGTCAGCGGTGGTGGTTCCATATTTAAAATCAAGATAGAAAACTAGTCCTGATGGTAAATTCATTGGTTGAACAGATACAAAATCTTTTGCTGCAATTTCAGCAAAGATTCTTCTTACAAGTGGAAGAGCTACGCCCGACCATTCTTCAGAATTTGTAGCAGTCCCTGTTGAAGAAGCTTCATCAATCAATTGACGAGCTTGATTCTCCAAAAGAACAGCCATACCAGATTTATCATAATCTTGGTCCATTCCTTCAAGAAGACCTGTTTTATCCCACTTATTTACCAAACCTCGAGTTTCATTGATTTGATTTTTATAAGAGGAACCAGCATCACTTAATAAATTAGAAATGTTTGACATTTTTAATTTCTCCTAAGTTTTAAAGTAAACCGGCTAATTTTTTCATTCTATTAGCTAGTTCATTACCTTCGGCAATAACTTTTGGTTTCGAAGCTGCGGTTGTTTTAACCGACTTCGAAGCAAAGCCTTCGGTAATTTTGGTTTTCTTAGACCTTGACGAAACCTTAAAAGATTCTGCCAATGTCGAATATATTAATTTAATTTCACGTAAGTTTTTAGCTCTGTCAAAATTTTCGATTACTCGAACTTTTTCTGACTCTGATAAAGTGTTGCTTCTAAAGATTTTGTTAGAAAATAAAAGTTTAGCATTTAAAAGATTAACTTCATTAATGGTTCCCTTTAAAGAACGAATAGTGCCATAAGCTTCTTCTAATTGTCCTTTTAGTTCATTAACTTCAACTTCTTCTTCGTCATCTTCTTCTATTTCTGTATCATCCTCATCTTCTCTTAGAGATCTAAGGATTTCTTCTAGATCAACTTCTTCTTCATCATCTTCTATATCCATGTCAGCGACAGGGGGTTCTTCAGTAGGCATGTCGATATCAACTTCTTCTTCGTCATGTTCTTCTTCATCATCCATTTCGTCTTCAAGTTCTTTGATAATAGATTCGAGTTCTAGATCTTCTTCATCGTCTTCTTCCATGGATTCGTCTTCATCTTGTATAGATTCGTCTTCATCTTCGGTAAGTTCGTCAATTCCGAGATCCTCATCTTCACCATCATCTTCGTCTTCGTAAACTTCGCTTTCATCAGCATCATCTTCAGATAAATTGGATTGTTCTTCCAAATCTTCGTCTGGGCTTACACCCGCGGGTAGATCTGCATCGTCTTCCATTTCTTCTTCAATTTTAGCTGATAGCATAGATTGTAGTTTTGGAGTAAAAGCTTCTTCAAGAGCCATTTTTGCATTTTCAATTGCTGTCTCACGAACAGCTTTTGCATCTGCAATAGCATCTTTTAGTAAATCACTCATTACTTCTCCTAAATGTGTTTTAAGAAATATAGTTATTTGGAACTATAATAGGTAGGTTAATTTTATTACACCGCTATATTGGGATAGCGTATTACACATATAAGTATATAGTTATATTTTAAAAATTCAAAAAAAAGCCACAAAAAAAGAGCCTTTGATGTAAAGGCCCTTTATTTTTAAGATGTTTGTTGTTAAAAACAAGAATTCTTATCTAGAATTTTTTGTTTTACAACCTCCCTTCTCAATCTTTCTATGGCTTCTTCTTTTTGGATCCTTTTCTTAGCGGATTTTTTAATATAAGCCTTTTTGTCTGTGAACTCGGAAACAGTTCCAAATTCTTTTACTTGCTTTTTAAATTTCCTCAATGCGGCTTCTATATTACCGTGAGGTACCCTAACCCCATTGGGACACCCAGGGATCATAAAATCTTCAGCTTTGGGCTTTTTGTAAAATTTATTTTTTTGCATAACTATTTTTTTGAGATTAATAAACTATATAAATATAAGAAATAAAACCGAGATAAAAAAATTTATTTACATTTTTTTAAATTTACTTAAATTACCTGTAGATTTCATTCGTGAAAATGCAGAAGCATATCCTTCAGTTTTCTTAGCAACTACACCAAGTTTATGATGTAAATATTCATCAGAATCGTCTGTGTCACCATCGTTGTCAACGTCTTTATCTTCTAGATCATCAAAATCAGTAGCAGCTTCTTTATCAGAAATATTATCTACTTTTTCAGATATTTCAAAATATTTTCCAAGCTTGTAACCCATATCTTCATATAAAGATTCTAAACGTTGTTGCATAACTTCCATCTCATTAACAGTTTTGCCAAATAGATTTGAAGCTTCTCTTAATTGCTTCATATCTCTTTTAACAGAGATTTCATCAAACCAATCTTCCGTTTCATTAATAGTAAAAGATTCGGCTTTTTGTATTAACTCTGTAATAGTTTTTAAAGATTCTTTAATGGTTTCGCTTTTGTAGATATTAGACCCATATTCATTAAATTTAGAAACGGCTTTCAAAAAAGTCCCCTTATCTTGTTCTGTCCATTGTTGCCTTTTGGCCTCTTTAAGTATGTTTTTTAGTTTCATGAGTTTTTCCTATAATAATTAAATATCTTTTTTAACTTGGGCTAATACCTTTAAAACGTCTCTAATCTTACTAAAAGCTTTAGGGCTATATGATTTGACTTTTTTTGATAATTCCCAAACTAATATGTATGCATCATCTAGATCTTCCTGAATTTCCATTGCCATTCCTGGAGCAGGTGCTTCATTAACAGATTCTTCTGTAACAGATCCTGGAGAATCATATTTGCCAGTGGCCTTGTTATATTTGAAAAGTTTTGAACTTGGCAAATTACCTAGTGCTGATTCCTTTACAAGTGATTTTAAATTAATATTTGCCATTAGTGTCCTCCACATTTACAATTAGATTTCTTGTGAGTTGGAATTTTGCAAACCCCAGTCATTTCACAAATAATATCGGTTATAATTCTATTTACCGTATCATATTTATTTACTGGTAGCTTATTGCCAACAGATTCATTCATTGGTCTCATAAAAGCTCCTTGTGTAGAAGGATTAGAAACAAAGTCCCAACATATTAATTCAAAGTCGGGTTGAACCTCTACAGTGTGATCGCCATCCTCGTATAATGGTTTTACACTTCCCAGACCTCTAGAACTAATACCTAGTTTTATACCAGACTTTAAAAGTTCTTTAAGTATATTACCACTGGGAGTTCCTAATATTTCAACTTTTCCAACAACATCATCGCCATCAAACCAAGTTTCTAATACATTATGAGAAACGTTGGATAAGTTTACAACGGAACTTTCAGGATGATCTAATTCTCCCAAAGCCCTATGCTCTTTAACTTGATGGTCGTTATACCTTTTAACTTCTCTTATTAGAATGTCTTTTGGGTAAATCCGACCATTCTGGTTTTTAGCGCCGGCTCTTTGAAGTACTCCCTGTACGATTACTTTGCCACCATTTCTTTCTTCAGATTCTTTTATCATCTGAGGAGTTATATTAAATGGAGTATAATCGATTAAAAGTTGCTTGTTCATAGTTATCCTATCTTATTAGAGTATTTTTCCGGAATACCATCTATATTGAATATGGAAGCTTCAGGATCTTTTGCTAAAGATCCCAAAGGCTTTCCTTTATTCTTAGAATAATTTCCAGTCGGACCGGTCATCCCAGCTAAGGGAGATTCTTTTTTAACTTTGTCAAATTTCGACGATCCCGCCAAATCTGCTAGAGCCATAATTATTCCTCCAACATTTTTAAATGATTAAGCTATACAGAGAAATTTGCCACCACCAATTTTGTTAACACTACCAGATATAAATAAAGATCCTGAACCAAGAGTTGCTGCCAATGCATATGAAGTTGGTAAATTTTCAAATCTAATCTTAGATAGTGATCCGCTTGTATGAAATGAAGCAGTAGCTGCACTTAAATTAACAACTTTAAGTGATCCAGAAACAGATCCACCATCATTTAAATTCAAATTACTATCAATAAGATCGGCAAATTGTTGCTCTGTAGGTTTATCTCCTGTATTGAAATACCCCTGTAGTGTTGATCTTGTTTGTTTTCCCATTTTCTTTCTTCCTTTTTGTTACATTCTTTGTGAATGATTTTAACGTTAATTAATTTAGCTTACTACAAATTCGTCTGAATCTACAGTTGACTGTCCAATCATATAATGACTAATTCCTGCTTTTGTTTGGCCACCACCACTTGGAGCAGAAACACCGGGAGTAGAAATCAAACCCATCATATACATTAAATATCTATTATAATTTTCAGCAATATATAAATCATTATTATATTTTCTTTTTGCTGCATGAATATTTTCTTTTATTAATTTTTTATTTTCTGGCTTCTTTGACCATTCTGGCCAACTCAAAACCGGTCTTTTTAACTGATGTATCATTTTTTTTCCTATGTTATTTATTTACCCCAAGTTGATTTTAATCTATATAGATCAAAATACACCGAAGCCAGTTCTTTCCTAATTAACTTTCTTATAATTTCCAAATCAGATTTTTCCAATCCTTCTTTTAATTTTTTTATTTTCATGAAGAAATAGTTCTCATTTTAGCTGCTATTCGATTCATTCTTTCTGAAATCTTATAAATCTTACCTTTTGTAGACTTCCAGTATGAATCCGATTCCAAACCTTGTTCGCTCTTTAATTTAATGTTGCGATTTAAGATTCTTTCTATCTGAAGTAGTTTCTTCGATATTTCGGTAATAGCCCCATTAACTTTTTGTTTTGAATTCAAACTTGGATCTTTTTTATATGACTTATAATCTAAATCATAAATTTCGCTCATTATACTTCTATATTTACTTTCGCTAAGCTTATTTTCATCATCCTCTTTTTCGTCTTCTTCTTCATCAGAAAAAGCATAGGGAGTCTGATATCCAGGTACTCCAGCAGTAGTACTAATTTCATCTACTTCTTTAGATAGTTTTTCAAATAAAGCATCAAGATCCCTGATTGGCATATTTAAGCTCCTTAATTAATTCATGATATCTCATTAAAGATAAAATATGATTCTCTTTTATAATATTAGTATTTTTTATTTTTTTCAAATAGTTTGATATTTCTTTTAACTTTATTCTTACTGCTTTATCTGTAATCTTTTTATTACAAATTAAAAGCTCCCTTTGTATAACATTAACTTGTTCAAGAAATTCATTTTTTAAACTTTTAGTTTTAGAAACATTATTAATATAGATAGACAATAAACTTTTTTGATTCTCATCTAGTTTGTTTCCGTATTTACTATTAAACTTATCAACTAAAATTTTATAAGATAATAGCTTTATGTCTTTTGATTGTTCGGATAATTGATCTTTTATATTGTCTTTTTTAATCGAAACTTTTTGTAGATTTCCAACAAGAGTATAATAAGACTCTGTTATTTTTTTTGGAGTAGCTTTTTTTGATTCTGTATTAAAGAGTTGATATATAGAAGCATAAATTTTATATTCATTAATCCTAGTTTTGAAAAAATCATTGATATCATAAGACTCCTGTATAGCTTTTATTAAGTTATACTTTTCTCTTTTTAATTTGGTATTATCTAAAGAACTTCTTTCAGCTAATATCAAATCTAAAAATTTTGAAGCTTTTGATTCAGACGAAAATTTCTCTTCAAAAAGGCCCCTATAGAGATTAAGCTCTTTTTTTAATTGGCTTCCACTTTTAAAATACTCTTTCATTATTTTTAATGCACAAGCTTTTTCTTTACCATTCATTATATCAGAAGTTAATTGTCTAACCAAAACTTCGAAAATAATTCCAGTATTTTTAATCTTATTATGTCTTATCATTTCAAACATTCCACTATATATTTAAATATATTAACTCTTAAATAAATATCAAATTTAAAAACTATATTATAAATTTTCATCATTTAATAGGTTTTTTTCATCTAAAAAAGAAGTCTCTTTTAATATATTTGGCTTTTTTAGTTTAGAATCCATAGAATACTTAACTCCTTTTGCCAAAGGTGAGCTTTTAACGTTAGATTCTATCTTTCTGTCTCTATATTTTACATCTCTTTTTTTAGTTTCTTTTCCAAGAGGATCTCTACCTCTTGCACTATCTTGATTGCCACGAGTTCCAGATTTAGGACCTTCTTTAGGTCTTCCCATATTTTTGGTATCTTCAAAAGCAAGTTCAGTTCCTTCAGGTTCTTCTCCACCACTATCTTGACCAGGTTGACCAGGAAATCCACCACCACCACCAGCTCCACCAACTTGAGCAAGAGCATATTCACTGCCTCTTATTTCTCCAGTCTTAATAGGATCATTACCTTCTTGTTCAATCTCGCCTTTTCTAAATCTCTGTTTAATATCTTCAATTACTTCTTTTCTTTCTATAGCTACGTCTTCATCAGCCATATCAAATATATATTTATAAATCCAATCTTCAGAAAGCATATGTAGGTCTTTTATTGAACTTGCAAGATCTACTTTAGTACTCCATAATTCCAACTTTTCCTCTTCTGATATAGTTGATGGATTAGTTAAACTTAATTCAAAATCAACCAAATCTTCATTTGTGTATCCTTGTGAATATAGGTGAACAATAGCAATCTTAGTTAATTCCGAAACTACTATTTTTTGGATTCTTTCTATAGTTCTAGAAAACCTAACATCCTGCGCAGCTAACGTTGCTTTTCCTTCTACATTTTCTTCATAACCAATAAAGGCCTTTGGAATCTTAAGTGCTGCGAACATTCTATTTCTTAAATATTCTATATCATCGATTCCCGTGAATTCCATTCCACTTAAAGTATCAATCTCCGTTCCACTTTGTCCACCCCTAACAGGTAAATAATAATCTTCCAGCATATTCATCAAGTTAAACTTAAGATTATAATCTCCAGTTTTTTCATCAACATAAGGAGTCTTTTTTATCTTGTTAATAACCTTGTTCATATAACCTTCAACTTCATTTGGTGGAATATTTCCAATATCAACTTTAAAAATTCTTCGCTCGGGTGCTCGCATGATCCTATGTATTAACATTGCATCTTCCATTAGAGTTAATTGCTTCCATACTCTTCTGGCAGGTTCAATCATTGCTTTGCCATAAGGCAAAAAGTTTGTATCTCCGATTAATCTAAAATGAGCAACTTCATAATCTTCTAAATAAGCTTTTCTTCCTCCACCAACCATCCCAGTAGCATATGAGTTTCCGCCAGTAGATTCATCAATATAAAATTTAACAAGATCTGGAGATTTTGGATCTATATTTTCTTCCCTAACCATAAAATATGGAGAAATTGGTACTACATTAACTACACCATACTTATCAACTATATCCATTTTTAAGAAAAAGTCTCCATATTTACACATGCTACGAATCCATAGATATAAATTAAACTCTATGTTTAGTATATCATAGAATAGATTATGCAATATATCGTTAATTTCTTTTTTTGGGGATTTTATTTGTAGAGTTAATCCGAATGCATTTTTAACTGTACATTCTTCTGCATAAATATCTAATGCCGAAGCTATTATTGAATCCATATCCATTGCTTCATAATCATTAAACAATTCTGTACGCATTCCCAAATAAGTTTGCTGAGGTTCGTAGTTAGAATTGTGACCACCAGCATATAACTTGCTATATCTATCCACAAGTCTATTCGATTCTAAATTACCATCTGCTTGTAATGCATTGGTATCAACAACTTTTAATTTCTTATCACCAATCCGTCTTATAACTACACCAGTGGAAAATAATTTTTTTAATCTACTAAAAAGTGATTTATCAGCCATTTTAATTCCTAATTAATTAACCAGGTAAGGTCTTCGTCATTCCCTTTAACATTCATACTCCAACCGGGACTCTGATTGACAGTTCCCGTATATATACTCGAAGCAGATTTTCCCATTAAATTCAAAGCTTTTTTATCTAATTCTAGGCCTTCATTTCTAAGCTTAAGAGCGGTATCTCTTACCCAAAGACCAATTGAAAAAGCCATAATTAAATCATCATTATATCCTGAACGAGCTTCTGCCTTATGACCGTTCCAAATAAAAACGTTTGCTTCTTCAAGCAATCTTCTTGATTTAATAACACATGCTTTTTCTCTAAAATAAATATCAAGTTTTGAAATTAAAAGTGGACGAGTTTTTATTGAAGTTGTAAAACCTGGGGTCATTTGTGATTTATCTTTTAAATCATAACCCTTTTGTAATTGGACCGCTGCATCAACGGTACCTTCTTGTTTATAAGTATAATATAAATTTTTATAATCTCTATCTATTGCAGCTTGTAACGAACCCCAACCTACATTTGCATTTTCAATAACCAATAATGCGTCATTATATTCTGTTGCTACACCAACCAACATATTTCCAAAATCTTTTGGAGTAAGGTGACCTCTATATTCTGCTACCTGTTGTACCTCATCTATATCTATAACATGAAATGCAGAATAATCGGTTCCGTCACCTCTAGCAACATCTGCTACCACCATATAATTTTTCATATAATTGGCAGGCTCCCAAATCCAATAGTTCCCATCAAAGCCTCTTTTTTCTATGGGCTCTTCAGCATAAGTTTCTTTATACCATTCTATCAAACTACCATCTATTACAGTATTACCAGAAGTTATAAAATCACAATCACATTCTTGGGCTGCTAGCTGAGCTCCTAGAAGTTCGTCCTGATCATCTCTATATTCTTGATCCCGTTCTGGGTGTAACGACCAGTGTAATCTAATTGTATTAAATCTATTATCTCCATGTTCGGCTTTTACCCATTGTTTATGAAACCAATTGCCCATACCATTAGGTGTTGAAAGTGAAATACACTTACCACCTGTTGCTAGGGCTTGCTGCGAGGATGCCCAAATTTCATCTATTTTATCTATAAATGCTGCTTCATCAATTACCAATAGAGAAAGTGCTTCAGATCGACCTGCATCGCTTGAAGCTGATACTGCTTTTACTTGAGAACCATTTGCAAATCTAAGACTCAGCTTATTATCTTCAATACATTCTGCTTTTAACCAAGATGGCAAATTTTCATGCATAGTTCTAATTTTCGTAACTAGATTTTTTGCTACGTCTTGTTTTGTTGCAATTACCAAAACATTCTTATCGCTGTGGAAAAGCATTAACCATAAAGAATATCCTCCAGTGAGAGTAGAAATACCTAGTTGTCGTGCCTTAAGAATTATATTATAATCTTTTTTACGGAATTGATCTAAAACCCTTTCCTGGAATGGGTATAAGTTAAAACTTATTTTTCCATGTTTGGGATGCTGAACCTTACAATATTTTTTCATGAAGTAGATTGGATCTACAGCACACTTTTTGTATTCTTCAGCAATAATTTCTTTTATAGATTTTTTCTTATGCATCTATATATAAATATAAAAAAATAATTAATTAAATTTATTAAGGTAAGGTATAATCAACAGAATGTATTAATAAAACCGTTCCAACTATTCCAAATATAAAACCAGGCATAAACCTCTTATGCCATTTTCCTTCTTTAGCTCTTTCTTTTTCATAAATAGAAAGATTTTCATTTAGTAATTTTATCTGTTTGCTATATAGATCAAATTGCAAGCTATCATTTTTTAGCATAAAATCTTTTTGAAATATAATTTGTTGTTTTATAGATACTACAAAATCTTGATCTGATATTATACTATCTTGTTTAGATATTTTTTCCTGGTATTTTAAATTCAATATTTTTGCAGTCTTATACAAGTCCTTATAAACAGTGCAAGTATCAACTTGTGAAAAACTTAAATTTGGAATAATCAAAAAAAATAAAAATAACCACTTCATAATTTATAACCCTATTAACTTTTCTTTTGCCTTTAAGTCAGCTTCAACTTCTGATATGGTTTTATTCAATACTTCTACTTCTTTTTTGGCGTTTCTTACTTTTTTACTTCTACCATCAGCTTTTGTTTCTAACTCTTTTACTTTGACTTTGGCTTTTTTCTTTGTTTCTTGTAAATGAGATAAATCTTTTTTTATCAATCCTATAATTTTTTCATTTTCTAATATTTTTTTAGATTTTTTTGGATTTTTATTTTTAAATATAGTAAACAAAACAAAAATACTTCCTATTGTAGAAATTAATGCAATAACCCAATTTTTAAATTTTTTAATCATATTATACATCTCCATCAAAAAATAACAATTTAATAATAATGCCAATTATAGTTGTATACACAAGCCACATAGCTTTGTGAACTCCATTTTTAAATTTTTTAACTTCTTTGAAATCGTGTTTCATATTATCGCAATCATCTAGAAACTTTTTTGTGTGATCTTCAAGATCTGAAATATCTTCTGTATTTTTATTAACCTTAACAACTACTCCATTTTCAGGATTTAACAATTTCTTTTTCATCATTGAAAGATCGTTTTTCATATCAGAAAAGTCTTCATGTAAAGCTTTTTGTTGAATAGATATTATATTGATACATTTTTTAAGTTCCGCCAATTCGCCATTCGGCATCTCACTCTTAAGATCTACAATCTCTTTTTTTAATTCGAGAAATAATTCTTGATTTGTTTTACGAGGCATTTTAGTTACCGTGTTGTTTAAGTGCAACAACTAAATCTACTGCTGCTTGGGATCCAATATATACCATTGAAATAGTTACCCAATCTCCCGAAGTTAACATTCCTACAAAAGCTAATCCCGTTGCTGTTAACCAAACCGTTAGCTTTTTGCTTACAAATCTACTCATAAATTTATCAACTACTGCTTTTGCTCTTTGAACCATTATATTACTCCTCTAGGTTTATTAGTGTGTAGTACATAAACATGATTACTTATAGATGATGATGAAACTTCACTTATAGAGAATTGATACATATCAGTAGTACTTCTTCCTAAGTCTAGCAATGATGCAGAACCTCCTCCAGAAAATCTAACATAATCTTCTCCTGAAAATCCACTACCCGTAACTATAATAGCACCTGCTCCATAATAAGAGCCTGTAAAATGTTGAGTTCCACCATCATGTTTAGTTACTCTATAGTATACTCCGGGATGGCCGAATCGATTAAAATCGTTTGTTAAGTCTGCTCCCATTTTTTATTCTTCCTTTAAACCTTTTTCAAATTCTTTTGCTTTTTCGTAAAATTCTTTTTTAGTTTCTTCTCTATTTACACCACCAGACCAATCTTCAATTTGGCCATTTTCGGTTATATATTTTCTAGACGGATCTTCTACCAACCATTCTTCGAATTCCTGTTTAATATCTTCTAACCAAGCAGAGTTACTTTTTAAGTTTCTCTTTTTTACATCCTGTTCCCATGTTCCGGCGATTTTTTTCTTTGTCTCTTGTTCAATCCAAGCATCCCAACCCATTTTATATTTCCTATAACAAAACTTATCATGAACAGTTTTTAAAGGTTTTCCTGATACGGGACAGAATATAGGAGTCATTGATAATTTACGTATTTTATCCATTTTTGTAATGTTTTGCGTAATGCCGTTTTTAATTGTCCAAGTTTTCCCACGCTCTTCCCAAACATCACCTTCGACTCTTTCTTGACTTTTATATTTTTTCCATCCGGACTGAATTCTAGTCTTGTCGTTATGGTTTCCCATAACAATATTTCTCATTCTTTGGACGTTAGATTCTTTTATATTTTTTTTCATAATCTCTATAAATAAATATCAAACCATACATTAAAAATTCATTAAACCGGTAATTTGATTGATAGGAGCAAAAATGCCCGTCAACTTATAAGTATTACCCTTATAGATAAATACTAAACCTTCTGATGGTATTATTTTTTCAAATCCACCCATAGATTGGATTTTATCCAGTTGATCTTTAAGCTTGTTTAACTTTTTAAGATCACCACCTTTTCTAACAAACTTTATAGCTTGAGCAACTTGCTTTCTAATAGCCTGTACTGCTTTGTCTGGGTTAGCTGCTAAAAAGCCTTCAACATTCTTTAGTACTTCGGCTCCCAATTCAAAAAATATCTTTTCAAATGGTAGCATATTCTTTTTTACTTGAACAGCAACTTTTATTTTATCTGTATTTTTTATTTTGTCCAGTAATTCTTTATCCGGAATATTTTTTCCATTTAACCTATAACTCTTATCGTTAAATGCCCACCGTTTTACTAAGCCCATTTTTATTGTATTTTCTATTCCTGGGAAATTCTTATCGACATAAGACTCCCACCAGGCTTGATGATATTCAGTAAGCGTAGATGAATCTGATAATCCAAATTCCGATTTTAATTTATTTATCTTCGACTTAAAAAGTGGGGCCTTAGCTGAAAAGTCTTGATTGGGATTAACCTTGAGTATTTGTGGACCGATAACTTTAAAGTTCTTTTGAACATTAGCATTAATCTGTTTTATCATACCGGCTAAAATTCTGGCTCCATCCGATACTGCACCAATTGCTTTGCCATCTTTATACTTTAAAACATTGTGGAATTGTAGGTGGGGTGCATCATATACAATAACATTTGCTGAGGCGGGATACATAATTTCCATGTTAACCCAATTATTACCATTATCAAATATCTTATCTTTTTGAGGATCACTTAAACCACCAATAGATTTAGATAGATCATTCATTGCATAATTAAAAGCTTTTTCAATGTTACCACGATCTTTAAATTTTAAAGCAACTCCTTTAATATCCATACCACCACGTTTGACATCACCAGTATTCCTAGCTGCCTTAAGCTTTCCATCTGACCATGTAATAAAAAGATTCTGTCCATCAGTTTTTTCTGTGGCTCCACTTTCTAAATTTAATTTTCCCTGAAGGGATAAATCAATAATATTTTTAAAATCCCCAAAGGTTAATCCTCTATCGTCAAATGGATGAGCCATATGACCATAAGCGCCACCCTCTGTTATGATTGATTCATTTTTGTATACTTTTTTATCATAGGTAACTATCTTTACTTTTATCTTTGGATCATATCCCTTAGGTAGGTTATTTTCAAATCCAAGAAATTTAACTTGCTCTGGAACTAGATATAGTATTATTTCTTTTTTATTGAGATTCATAGCCACTTGACTAGAAGTCCATAATTTATTTTGAGCTCTTACAAGATCAAATTTAGGTCCCTTATCTTGGGTATGCTTATAAAAGTTGGGAAATAAATTCTCCCAATTTGATGTTTTATGTGTTACATTTAAAGCATTTATTAATCTTAATTCCGAAGACAATTTGTCTGGGCCATCTTGATAGCCGGCCTCTGTATGTTCCAGCCCATGGTTTGTTCTTACTATGGGTTCTTTATTTAGATCTTTAATTCTAACAATTGGCTTAGATCTACTAGTATTTTCTATAGTAACTAATTTTTTTCCATTTCCTATAGTAGTGTGACCTTTAATTCCATCATGATATACAATTAAAGACTTGACTGCATCCTTTAAGCTTCCTTTACCAAGAGCTTCTCTAACTCTTGCCCCATCTTTAGAAGGAGCCATTTTCTTTTTAGCTTTATCATAATCCTTTTCATCTCTTTTGACAAACAGTGCAGAGTTAACCAAACCTATTCCTGTGTCATTCATCCCTTCTACCCAATCAGTATCTTCATCAACAATAAGACAAGTTTCAATTCCATATGAAGTCCGATCTCTAACTATCTTTAATCTGGGTTTGTAATTTCTATCTCTATTTTTACCAAGAACCATATCATCATCAAACATCTTAGCAACTATAATACATTCATCCAATTCTGTTTCTTGTTTAACTCCGTCAAAAATATTTGGTTTGGGGGGTATTCTCATTCGCATGGCAGACTTACCATTAATTAACAAATCCCCCTTTTCATTCCAACCTATAGTTTTAACAACAACCTTTTTATTTTTAAATTTACCCATGTAAACTGTATCACCAATTTCTACTGGTAGCATTATTTTTTCTAGTATAGGTTTCCATATATCAGGATCGTTTAATCTTTCTGCTAAATTTAAAGTATTTTTAACTTCTTTATCCGGCTCATCGATCTTTGCTTTATCAAAAGTCTTTTTCTCTTTGGCGGCCTCTGCTCCCATAAAATTAAGAAATTTATAACCAACCTGCTGAGCTATTTTAGACATCTTTTTAGCCCACATTTTATATGCTGGTCTTGCTTTAAGATCCGTTTTATTTATTGGAGATGATTTACCAGCTACCCCAGCTGGGAAAAATGTGACAGCATCTACAGTACGATCTGGTATTATTTTTACCTCTTTAGCTCCACCAAGAATATAATTAACAACTTCCCATCCAATTTGTTTAGCATAAAAATCGCCGGATGATTCATATCCTTTAAATGTAGCAAATGTTATAGCAGGACCATCGTCTACTAATTGTTTACCCGATGCTGCTGTATTAGAAGCTTCTTTTAATATCTTGTTGATATCTACATTAGATAAAAACGATTCCATCATTTCACTTAGATTTAATAACTTTTTAACTATCATAGAATAATTCTTAGTGTGACCAAAAATAGCTTTAAATACTCCAGTCTTTTGCTTATCGTCTAGTTTTGGATCACCCAAGGCTTTTCTAATCTGAGTTCCACTCATTTCACCATAGCCGGGTACCTTCAATGAAACATGAGGAGCTATAATAGTATATGCACCGTCCTTATAACCAACTTCTGCTTTACCCTTCCAAGGTCTAAAGAACTTACCACCTAAGCGACTAGCGTCTTTTTCCCCAACCATAAAAACTGCTGCTGTAGTTTCAGGATCATACTTATTTAGGATCTCAGTTGCCTTATACGGATTCTTTACCTGTACTACTTTTTTTATACCATGTGAATTTATGATTTTTCTTTTTTCTGTAAAACTAAAGGGGGATTTAGGTACTTCTACTTTTCCACTTGTTGCAACATAAACATCGTCGAACTTTTTATCCAACCACTTATATGCTTTTGCGTGATGAGCTCCCATTGGTTGGAACCTCCCAGGATAAATTGCTACTATTGTTTTAATATTTTTATCTTCAGCAATTAATTTATCAACTATCCATTTCCCTAGTGGCATATTAAGATCCTATTGTTTATTATAAGTATTATTCATTCTCAAGTTTTTGGATCCTTTGGTTAAGTTCTTGTATAGAATCCAATAGTAAAGTTATTATCTGTAAATAGTTTACATTCCAATAATCATCCTTAAATGGTTTTTTCACATGGTGGTGTAATTCTGTTAAAAGAGATTGACTTACTTCTTGGGCTATTAACCCATAATTTATTCCTGGTAAGTTAATACCCGAACTTTTTTTATATTCAAATGATACGGGTCTTAAAGACATAAGTTTATCTAACGACCCACTTAAAGCTTGTATATTGGTTTTTAGATTCCTATCGGAAGTAGCCAATATTTTTCCACTACCATCTGTTTGTAATCCGCCGGCACTAGTTATGTCTGTTAAAAATACGGGATTCTTATGATGTGAGCCTGAAGCAAAATATGGAGCAATGTGATTATATTCTGAAGTAGACTGGATCCGCCAATCAAATTCAGATTTAAATAGTAAAAGCCTTGCGCCATGATTTAATGCCAGAAGACCTGAATAAGCTCCCTCGGTTGATCCAGTTGCTGCGTTCCAAGATTTCTCTGTCCAATCATCTGTGTCGGATTTTAATATTTCAATATTTGAAGTTCCAGGTACAGGTTTATTCTGAGCAAAATATAAAGTGTTGCCAGAGCCCATTGCATTCTCTATCATAATAAACGTAACGAATTTATTATCATCATACCCTGCAATATTAATTGCACCAATTGGATATTCAGCATCCAATCCATACGTCCCTTTCAATCCTTGTACCCGTATAAAATGACCAGTATCCGGTCCACCATAATCAGGACTACCCGTCATCTCTAAAACAATATAATTCCTACTACCATTAGAGTATGTATTTAATATATGATTATCTCCGCCGGTGGCACCAGGGTTAATCTTAGTTTCCCTATAAATAAACATATCGGCTCTACATGTATTTTGAAATAATGCAGAACTTGCACTGAGTCCACCTGCTGCATCTACAACAAATCTAGAAGAGCTTATTTGTAAAATTCCATTAGATCCGCTTATCATTGCAGGAGCTGTTGCAGAGCCTAAGAAAAAGTTTGGTGTATTTATTTCAACTTTACTTCCACTTGCAATAATTTGGTCTGTTTTTATTTCTAGGGATCCTGGACTCGATCTGAATTTAAAGTATTGTTGGGGTCCTGCTACCAATTCTAAACCAACACCCTTGTAATCATCAGAAGTTCCGGGTAATACAGATCCACTAAACATCATAAATCCACTAGGAGTTAATGATGCAGTTGCCGTATTAAATCCGGCGTAATCGGTAGACTTTATAAGAGAAGAATTCTTCCCAGCCATCTCCATTCCGGTACCAGGTTTCCTACCTATAAAAAAAGACCCCGTTATTAATGAACCAGAAGGGGAACCAAATATCTTAACACCCTTACGATCTACAATTAAAGTTTTTTGCCATCTAACATTAAATCTATCTTGAAAGCCAACCGGTACAAGATCATCTCTTAATATTCCGACGAAAACTATACTTATAGATTCTATTGGAGTATCCGGATTTACAATCAACTCCAATTCTATTTTATTATCCGTACCCGAAATTGGTCTAACAGAAAAAGGAACGCCTTCCCCATTTGCATCAAAAGCCTCAATCTCTACTGGAGTATTAACTTTTAAATTATCAAGATTTGGTTTGGACCTTATTATATTGGTACCAAGTCGAAAGACCTCTGGTACTTCTTCTAGTACAAAATAATCTGAAGAATTATTACTAGTATCATCTTTATAAACCTCTATGTTATCTAAGTATTTACGGAGAACTCTAAGTGCCATAATATTTTAAAACTCCAAAAAATTTAATGCCTACGAATATAAATATCAAACTAATAATTAACTAAGCTATAATCGCCAACCTTATTAATCTCAACCAAACTTTCAGTAGTATCTTTCATTGTGTCAATGTGTGAAATTATAAGCATAAAACTAAAGTAGTTCTTTAAGTAATTAAAAAACAATCCCATTGAATTTATATTCTCAGGATCTAAGTTACCAAAGCCTTCGTCAATTGCTATAAAATTTGGACATGGTAGATTGGTAAGACTTATTAAAGAAACCCTTATAGCCAAAGATGCTATAAATTTTTCCATACCAGAAGTTAGACTAAGAGACCAGCTACCATTATTGCCATAATCTATTATGGTGTTAATATTTTTACCATCGGTTTCAAATTTAATATTAAAATCAACCATCTGAGATAATATAGAATTAACCTCATCTTCTAAATAAGGTAATGCGTTGGAAATTAATTCATATGGAATTCCATTTCTTTTTATGCTATTAAGATAATACTCATAAGCTTTGGATTTCTCTTCTAAGTCAGAAGCTTCTTCAATAGATGTGTTTATAGAAGTTATTGTAGTATCAGCTACTTTTATCTCACCATGTAAATCTATAAGGCTAGAATCCAATTCGTTAATTCTTGTATTAATTAAAACTCTTTGGTTTTCTAAATCTTTTATGGTTTTTGATATTTTTAAATTTCTTTCTATATCTCTTTTGTTTGTATGAAACTTATCAATGTGTTTTAAAACTTCTTCAATTTTTTTATCATTTAAAGCCAACTTCGTTTTAGTTTCATATAATGAAGCTGTTAAGTTATTAAAAGTAGATTCCTCACTTCTAATTAGAGTTTCCAAATCTAATTTTTCATTATATTTTTCTTTAGCACCGTCTAATTTAGATATAGAACTTTTTAAATTATCCAAACCATTTAATATATTAGAAACTTTTATTTTGTCATTGCTTAATTCTTCTTTTGTTTTAATTGCATCTTTAACAAAAATATTATCTATACAATAATCGCAATTTGGATCGTATTTATGTTCTTCTAATTTTTTAAGTTTATCTAGTTTGTTTCTTACTATTATTTTTATTTGACTAAGATCTGAGTTTTTACTTAGAGCTTGTTTTTCTAGATTTACATATTCATCATACTTATTTCTCAGATTACCAGAGTAAGACTTAAGTTTTAATTTTAAGCTCTTTAATTTATCTTCGGAATTTTTGAAAGATGTTTCTTGGTTTGCAATAAATTTCATTCTAGAATTTATTATTTCACTTATATTTTTTTTCTCTAACTGTAAGTTTTCTAAATCTAGTTCACCACCATCTATATTAACCAATTTTTTAGTTTGCGTTAATATTTTCTCGTTTATTTTATTACGTTCTTTTATTTTTGAAGTTTTTTCTTTATCTAAAATACCAAAGAAAATTTTTTTCTTATCTGCCAAAACTTCACATTCAGCAAGTTTATTTGTAAAATCATGATTTCTAAAATCATTCAATAATACTGTTATATCCCTAATTTCTTCATTTGCATTCTGGTATAATTCCTCAAAGACATTAAGATCCATAAATTGACTAAGTAGATCTTTTTTTTCTGTTTGAGTCTTATCAATAAAACCAGTATTGTCATTTTGAACAGAGAGTGAAGTTAAAATAAAGTCATCATAGCTACCAATATATCCTCTGATATTTTTATTAGTTTCTCTACGTTGTTCCCCATTTAAAGAGATGATTTCTTGGCCTTCGCCAATCATCCAAAAATTTACATCGACTCTTACACTACTTTTTCCTGTGCTTACTCTAGTTGCTTTTCTTTCTATAAAATAATCAACACCTTCAATTTCAAAATTAAGCTTACAATTAAAAGATTTTTTTTTGTTATTCATTATATCTTCTGCTTTGCTAGCTCTACTACATTTATCAAAAAGACAAAAAGATATTGAATCTAACAATGCACTTTTACCCATATGATTTGCAGCAAACAAACCAATGGTGCCATCCATTTTAGTAAAATCGACTTTATTATTTTCACCAAAACTAAACATATTTGAAAAATCAAAAGATTTTATTTTCCAACTTATATTTCTACCAATATCAATATCAACAAGTCTTTTGTTCATTTCCCTATTTATAGACTTTATATTATTTAACATAGAATCTTCTAGTAAATAATTTCGATTTATATAATCTTCCATTAAATGATTCTGATATTCTACATCCCTTAAATTGCGTATCATATCAAAACCCTTTTTTGACCCTCGATTTATTTCAGAAGAATTTTCTTGCCTAATAATAAAATAATCTTGGATGTTACATTTCTTTCTTATTTCTGTAAGTATTTTTTTGACGTCTGCATTATTTGTATTTTCGGTTATTAATCTAACCCTAGGCATTTTTGGAATATCAGAAATATCTGGGCATTGGCCATTAATAATCTTTATAGTATAATATCCATAATCATTATTTATGTTTTCAAAAGTTGATTTTCTATTTTTTACATCCCATATCATAAATCCGTGATCGTGAAATGTTTCTCCAAAATTTTGTTGTATCAGACTTGAAGAATATGCTATCGTTTCTTTTTTGTTTAAAAATTGTTTTTTATGTATGTCTCCAAGTAATCCCATATCAAAGCCATCAAAGACCGATAAAGACATTTCTGGATTTTTAACTACATATCCCACGTCAGTAATAGAAGAGTTTATTGGTCCATGATAAAGAGCAACTTTAGTTTTTGCCTTTGTACAATCACTACTAGGATAATTTTCCGGCTCATCAAAAACTGACATTACAACAAAGTCTACATCAGCAATACTATATACTCCAGTATCCCTTAAATAATGAAGGTTGGGATTGTTTATATTTTTTACTATTGGAGACAACGAATCCATCCTGCTTTTATTGTTTAGGTTGGCATCATGGTTACCCGCAATCAATATGGTTTTTCTTATATTTGCAAGGCTGTTTAAAAATTCAGAAGTTAAAGAAATCAACTCTGGTGATATATCTGTCTTATTATGAACAACATCACCTCCAATGTAAATTATACTACTATCAGGAAGCTTTTTGGCTTCTTTATATAGTTTCTTAAATATACTCCTATATTCTTTATGTCTTTTAAAATTCCGAATATGTATATCACTAACATGCAATATACTAGTAAGCTTATCGAAATTTGTTTCATATTTTTTTCTTATCAAAACAATTTATACTCCATAATTTTTTGAAAATCTAATTCTTTAGATTGTTTAATTTTTTTAGTAAACTCAAAATAACCTAAATCCGAGGGATCTTCATTCCCCAATTCTATAAGATTTACTCTAATGCCATTTGACATCAAATACTCACAATGTTTTAAAGATTGTTCAATAGCATCTCTATCTAATGCTAGATTAACAACTTTAACTTTATTTTCAACTATTTTTAATTTTAAAATATCCGGCATGTTTTTACCAAATAGAGGTATTGCATTCCTTTTAACTGCTATAGCATCAAAAGCACCCTCCACAATAGTTATAGGTTCTTTCCAATTTATCAATAGCTCAAAACCAATAATATTCTTAGTAACTTTTGGGTTTTTATGTTTAAATGATGTATCGGAATAATAGCTCCGACCCGTAAAAAAATTCAAAAGTCCTTTTTTATCGTAACTTGGTATTATAATCATTCCGGAATACAATCCCATTGTACAAAATCCAATATCATATTTAAGGATATCAAAAATATTAATATTTCTAGATAATAGATATTTTATTGCATTCTTATATTCAGGATCTTTTTTATTTGCTTCCCAAAACCTAGTAAAACTATCTGGCAAAATAAGACTGTCATATTTTTTATCACTGCTTTGTTTAAAACTACCAGTACCAACAATTTCAAATATGGATTTTTTTATTTGGGTTCCTACATTTAGCTTATTTACCAATATCGTTATGGAACGGCCTTTTGCATCGCAAACCCAACAATGCCATTTATGAGAAACTAAATTTATTTGTAATTTTTTTTTGTGATGTGAACAAAAAGGGCAATTAAATGCAACATCATCTCCGTGTAAATCTCCAGAGCCCAAAATAGTTTCTAAAAGTCTTTGTAATCTAAGATTATCCATAATTCATATGTAATATACGAAAAATAATCGAGATAAAAAAATTAAATTAGCTTTATTGACTCTAAAAAGGATTCGTCAATACGTATAGAAATAAATTTGCGACTTCCGATACTATCGTTATAAAAACCTTTTTCTCCTTTAGTATTCCTAGTAGTTAATACGTCAAATTTGTGTTGGAGATTTTCTTCTAAATAATTTACCTGACCTTTAGTTTCACCAAAAGTTAAAATATGAAATGTAAAATTTTCTTTACCATATTTTTCAATATCAATAAGTAAAGATTTAGAGCTACCAACATATTGTTTCCAATCTGATTCTTTTCTAATGATCTTTCTTCTGGTGGTGCCTTTTTTCTTTACTCTTCTAGTAGAATGGAAATATTTTCTTCCAATATACTTTTTATCGTTTATTTTATTAAGTATAAGATAAACAAAACCGTGTATATTATCGGGGACAGTTTCTAATAAACTACCTTTATATAACCAATGACTTTCCATTTAAGTGTCAAATCTCAAAACAAATTGTAAATCATAATCTTGTGAATTTTTAATAGGTTGTCCGGTTTTGCCAACTACCAAAAGTTCTCCTTCATCATTATACAATCCTATAGTAGTGATATATGGAGCAAAATCTGAAGATGAAACAAAGCCGGCTAATATTCCAGATCCAGTAGGAAAATTTGTTGCCAATAGATCTAAACCACTACCACTCATTGCAGTTGGGTTGGTAGGTACCATAAAATCACGTTCAGTAATTTTACACCTATATTCGTTTTCTATTATCTTATGTGTTCCTTTAAATGTAATTTGAAAATTGTCAAAAACTTCGGTATAAGCAGAACCAGTATTAGTAATAACGACCATACCATTTTCATAAAATACATCGCCAACATTATATTGTTCTTCTGCACCAACTACAAACGTAGATCCAACAATTGCATCGCCTACTCCATCTCCCGTATTACTAGCATCACTTATAAGATAACCAGTACCATCATCCCTTATTGTTCCAACTCCAGTAGATTCTATAGCAATGCTTTTTGGTTTGATACCATCTCCACAGATTTGTTCTGGTATAGATAATAAAGAAGCTGATACATCTAATTTTGTTACAGTGTTTGGTATATAACTCCCAATGTTCTGGCCCATATTTAAAAAATTATACCTGTTGGGTCTATAATATAATACATCAAGAGATCTCCAAGTTAAGGCATTATATACGCCGTGACTTAGACCATATCTTTCATAACCATCTCTTATCCACCTTGGATTTGGAAACCCAGATGTAAAAATAACGGGAGCTGCTGAACTTCCCGTTGATAAAAAAGTTGAAGAGCTAATTGCGCTATATACTTTTATACCATAACTTCCCGTTGTCTCATCAGTTACGTTCCAAGTTTTATGAGCAATATAGGGTGTTATACTTATGTCGTCATTAGGGACGTCTTTAAAAGCTATTGACATAAGAACTTTTCTATTTTAATAATCTAGTTTAACTCTTACTAATAATTCTCTACTTTTATTTTTTAAGAGTGGCTTACTTAATTTTCCAACCGCAAGTAATTCATTATTGCTATTATATAATCCAATAGTAGTAATGTAGACTTGTGGATCGCCAATCATAGATTGAAATCTAAATATTCCATTGGCTACTGATCCTGAAACAAATGTTGGATTAGAAGTAAAATTATAATCTCCATTTTTTACTCTTACAAAGTAATAAGAACTTTTTAAAAGCTCTTCACTTTTTCCAGAAAAATAATTACTTGCACTAATATGGTTAAATAGGTTACCATGATTATCAACGTTGGTTTCACTAGTCCTTAAAGTTGCCAAAGAAGCAGAAGCATCTAATTCTGTAGATCCTAATACAATGACACCTTCATCGGGATATAGTACACCAAACTCTTGATCGTTCGCCGTTGATACCACACCGCCTGCTATTGTACCGCTGACAATCTTATAAGTATCCAACCCATTAACCTGGACTGCAGGATTTATAGTACTATCATCAATTAGCTTTAGAGGATTTGCTGCTCCACTAATATGTAATTCCAGACTTCCTACGTTTAATTTTTGTTTATACCTATTTCTTGCTACATTTAAAATGTAAATGTCATTGGTTTCAGAACCATTAACTGTGAATTTTTTCGTTCCAGGTTCTAGTAATAAATTTCTCCATTGAGAATAAACTGCTCTCGTTGGAGTTAGACCATCGGTAGCGCCGGCTTCTTTAGTAGAACCACTGCCAGCATAATGACCATATGCTATATCAAATTGAACTTTAGCATTACTATCTGTTGAAGAATAATCATATATATGATAGAAAGATTCTGTAGTAGCTCCTTGGGTAGATGCTGTGAAAAAGCCCAATCCAGTAGTTCCATCCAATGTAGAGCCATTGCTCCACAATCCACTAGTAACCTTCTGAGCGGTTAAATTTGATTGAACATCTGCCGGATCAAATTGAGTAAACGTTGCCATTATGTATTTCCTTATTAATTAAAATTTTTAAGACTATCATATTATTGTCCTGTTGCTGAATAGCTAATAGTTTGCTTATTAACTGTAACAGTCACGGTTATATATCCACCAGTTTCATTACCGGTAATAATTATTGTAGTCGATTTATTTTCATTGTATTGTGGCACTGGCATTATATTGAAAGAAGTACCAGTTGCTGTAACTGTTTTATTGGATATGTTTGTTTGTATTCCTTGAGTATTAGCAACCGAAGTTCCACCACCAGCATTTGTACCTACACCTTCTATCTTTAAAACACTACCATCATTTACCGTAGCAGTATATCCCAATGTTGTATTACCATTTGCAGGGTTTGTAGTTGTTGGAGATAAAAGTAATCCGGGAGGTGCTAAATCAGATTCGATTGTAAATGAAGTTGTTCCACCATCCATTGATATTCCTGGCATTCGCTGAGAATTTATTGGTAACGATATTAACTTAAATCTCATTGTTTTGGTTTCGTTTGGATCAGCTTCCAATACAGACATATTTTCTATAGCCTGACCATAATATGAGCTACCATTGGTATTGGCAGGGTCATATAATTCATAATCTACTTCATCATCTCCAACAGCAAATTTTACTATTTGGAAATTGCCGGCAGGTTGAGATAATATCTCTCTACCTTTTTTTGTCAAAATAGCATCAACTGTAACAGAGCTATTATCAAGATATTTCATATTTTTCCTTTAAAGAGTTTTCTTCTTATATAAATATATTTCTATTTAAATTTATTCCAATTAAATTGTAATTTTTATTATTAACCACCATAGCCAACTTGACCGCCGCCTCCTGTTGTACCAGGATTACCTGAGGTTCCTCTACCAGTTCCCGGTGTACCAGATCCACCTTGCCCGCTACCAAATGATCCGCCAGTTTGTTGTCCTTGTTGTTGTGTAGTATTTCTTGTTCCGCCACCGCCAGGAGATTGTGTTGAAGGTGGTGCATTTGATTGACCTCCAGATAGTAATGTAGATAGTAAAGATGGAAGTGGAGATCCTGGAGTTGTTGCTGGATTTCTAGGTGGTGGTAATGGTGAAGCTGGTGGTGCTAAATTATACCCTACAGAAACCGATACTAGCATTTCACCACCGGTTTCATTAGAATATATAGATATTGTAGTTTCTTGTTTTGTTGTCAATCCCGTATTTACAGGCATTAATGAAAAATATTCTCCTGTAACAGTAGCGGTATTTTTTCCATTCATTTGGCCCATTACGGTTTGATTATAATCTGGAGTTAATATATCATCCCATGAAAATACCCCAGTATTATTACTTAAAGATCCATCATAATTAATATCCCAACCTCTGGGACTTAAAACAGATGCATCTTTAACTACTAAAGTATATCCTAAATTAGTATCTTGAAATCTATTAGAAGAAGCTACGGGACTAAGATTTGGATTTGCTGGGTCTACTATATATGGTAATAAAAACAATCCTGGAAATTGAGTTCCGGGTGTTATAGAAAAATTAAAATTGTTGGTATATGCTCCAGATGAGTCCCACGGGGGAGTAATCGAATGTAAACCTAGAGTTGGTAGTGCGGTTATGTTTATATCCAAAGTCATTAACTTATGACGTAGATTCTTTAGTTCAAAAGGTGTTGGTTCTAAAACCGGAAGGTTAGCTATTGCCTGACCATATAATGTAACGTCACTTTGGTTTTCATCATATATTCTATAATCTACACCATCATCCGAAACTGCAAATTTAGTAACTTCAAAATTTCCTGCAGCAGAACCTTGACCAGTCGATAATAATTCTCTACCTCTTCTAGTTAAAATAGCATCAACTGTAAACGTTTCCGTATCAATATATCCCATGTTAATTATTCCTAGTTACCCATAGAAAAACCCGGAGGCAATCCATATGTATTTCCCAAATTATTTCCCGGGGGAGGCTGAACATTAACTTTTAAAGTTAATTTACCTGCCGTTTCATTTCCTATTATAATTACAGTTACAGATTTTGCAGGATCTCCCGATCTTATTGGAAATGGTAAAACACTAAAAGAAGTACCAGTTGCTACAACTGTAGATTTACCAGTTTCAGGATCAACAACAAAATCTGTATTTCCTAATTGAGCAGAACGCGTACCTCCGGTAATATTAGTTCCCTGACCTTCTATTTTTATAATATCACTATCCATAACTTTTGCAGTATATCCCAAAGTAGAATTACCATCCGATGGATTAAATGTTATTGGACTTAAAATTAATGGATTATTAGGGTATGAATCTATATATGGCGAATAATCCCCACCAGCCAATTGCATAACAGGTACTGATGAAATATTCTTTGGTAGGTTTAACAATTTAAACTTCATTGTTTTATCACCATTAGCATTAGCTTCTATCACTGACATATTTTCAATAGCCTGACCATAATAAGCAGATCCATTTGAATTAGCAGTATCCCATAATCTATAGTCTACTTCATCATCAGCAATGGAAAATTTAGAAACTTTAAACTTGCCCCTACCCAAAGACAATAATTCACGACCTCTTTTTGTTACTGTTGCATCTATCGTTACTAACGTATTATCTATATATCCCATAATCTATTATAAATATCAAACCTTTATATTTTAAAGTTGATAGGTTCCTCTACCACCTCTAGTTTTAGGAGTAACAGTTATTGTTTTTTCAGTTTTACTAATAGGTGCTTTGTTTGGATTTGGTGCATCGTTTCCGGCATAATTAAATGGTATAGAAACATCAGGTGAAGCTGCTTCAGATTTATTTAAGCCGGGAGTTCTTACATAATAAACATTATTCGTTGTTTCAAATACTTCAATTACTGGTTTATTATCTGGTACATCCGAGGATGATTGATAGTTAGACGCAGAATCACTACCAGTAGCACCTGTTGAATATATTCCAGATGAAGAGCCGGCTGTAATAATTAATTCACTAAATAGACTAGATCCTTGATAGAATAGATTGTCTGTACTCGTAGGTAAATAATCTTGAACTCTAGCATATTCAAAAGATGAGGATTCATACATTCCTTTTGAAGCACTAACATCTGCATCAACTGGTGAAATACTACTAGTGAAAAAGCCATTACTAATTTGTCTAATTTCTGAATAAATCGATTGCGTTGCCATACTAGATAAAGGATCTCTTAACCAATATGCATTTTCATCTATAGCGAAACTACCAACTATAAATGTACTACCTATTTCTGCAGTGCCAATTCCCTGTGCAGGAGTTCCTTGATTTTTCCAGCTATACATTGAACCATCATATTGAGGAGATCTTTCTGAAACCTTATCGGAGAAAATACTTGCACTGATTCCTGATTGCAAATCTTGATAATATGGAACGTTTGATTGTGAAGCATAAACTATAACATCACTATCATTAAAATTACTTATGTTAAACTTCATTTCTGGAGGATCACCTATAGGAGAATTTCCTTGGAAGCTTCCAGATAAGTTACTACCTCTTACTTTAGGTCTTTCTAGTAAATTGGGCTCAATAGTTATACCAACAAACGGTTTAGCTCTTGCTGGTAACATCCTTTCAATTTGCAGAAACAATGCTTTATCAAAATATTTCATTAATCTTAAAAATGCAAATATATTATACTTACTATTTAATTTTTTCTTGTAAGCATATTGTAATGCATAAAGTTCAGAATATTGAGTTTTAAATTGATCTCGAGGATCTCCTACAAAATCATCGAAAGAAAGTCCGCCAAACTGATAAGCTATATCCAAATTAATATTATTGGTTGGAGATAATGAAATTGATATTTTTTCAGAATCCAAAGGAAATAAATCAGTAGAGCTAGACTGGAAACTCATTACGGGGTGTAAACTTTGTGAAACTAATATATTGTCTTTTATTCTTATTTTTTTACTTATATCTCTAGATCCAACTAAATCCGGAATTCTAGTATAATATGTTTCTTCAAAGTCATAATAACCTGTAGCTGCTGAAAACCCTACTGCGGATGCACTAGTAGAACCACCAAGAGAACCTGTAGAATATTGATTTATAGATTGGTTAACATGACTGGAAGATATTCTAGTATAAACAGATCTATCTAATGTTTGCAAATCGCTCCCTAAAGTATATCTCCTTACTAATAAATCAAAAGAAGCGCTATAATTATTTCCAACTATCGATAATGGCGAAAGAGCATGTGCACCCAATATATCATCATTTAACTGCTCCATATATTGTCTATATTCTTGCATAGATCCAGAGAATACAGAACTAGGAAATGACGAATGTACAGTATCCATTGGAGAACCACCAATTCTTAATCTTGTACTTCCGGAAGCTGCCCAAGCTGCATTATAACTACCACTAAGATTTCTAATAGTATTATCGGTCGCAGAATCCAATGTTGCGCTACCACTATGGGTTATCGTACCATCGGAATGGTCTGCTGCTTTTTTAACTTTTAAAACCCAACTTTGATTGTCTATGGTTTGATCTGCTGTAGCTGGTTCACTTGTTGCCAAACTGATATTCCACCAATCACCATCGTATAAAGGAAAATATTTTGTAGAAGAGGTTGCATATCCATTACTACCACTTAATGCAAAAGTTAATCTTCCATAGTGAGGTAAGTTATTAGTATTCGAAGAACTGTGTTCGGAAAAAACTCCCCATTGAATATCATTTGCTTTTGCAGATCCACTATTTACCAATAATGAATAATCTGAACTTCCTGTAAATCTAGCTCTGAATTCTTGCATACGCGGAAGACCTTGGAGATTGGTATTTATGCTACTATGATTAACTCGATTCCAATCACAATTTATATAGGTGTCAAATTCACCACCTCCAAAATTCAATGCGTAATTAAACCGATCGTGTTGAAAATTACTATTTGCACTTTGGGTTGGTTCCGGTCCACCATATTCTCTTATCTGTAATATTGTAGAAGGTATACCATAACAAGTCATTAGAGCTTGTAAGCCTCTTTTAGTTCCTTTTGTTTTATAGAGATATGGCAAATTGGTTAATATTCTATTCCAAACTTCTTTTGTGATATCACCTCTAGCAACAGAATCTCCATACCCCAAAGATGCCATTGTTGACGGACTAGAAGCAGAAGTTACATATTGACCAATATTATTCGGATCCAAAGAAGAACTAGCATAACTACCACTTGCTCCAGTTCCAAATGCATAAGACCATAATGCTTCTAAATCAAACCCACCAATAGCATCCCAACCAAAAGATTTTAAAGAATCCGATATCAGATCTTTAGAAAGGCCCCTATATAATCTTTCATCCCTATTGTGTAATTTTCCAATGTGATCTATATAGTTATAAAGTATATCATAATGCTGGCCCATCATATCCACAAATAAAGTATAATCTTCGTTTTCAACTTTTTCTCTTATGTGAGCAGGTATTGTATTCCTTAGTATGTGAGGATTATTAAGATCATAAAGTGATGCAGAATATATCTGGCCTGTCCGATCTTCAACTTTACCAAACCAATCAATAGCTTCGCTAGAATATACTTTGGATAATGTGTATGGTTTTATAGAGTTTGTTTTTGGCCAAGTTGTTGGTGTAAATTCCCCATAAGAGCTAGTAGAATAAGATGCACTTTCATAATACAAATAATGCTCATAAGGATCAAAAGTTCCAATTAAAGAATCTTTTCTTCCTTGCCACTTTGATCTATTTGTTATAAACTCGGCTGATGCTGTTACATCGGAAGATCCACTAAGGTCCGCGGAAGAACTATAGTCTGTTGATAGACCAGCTATCTCCGAATCATAAGTTTCTACCAATTCTAATTTATACTTAAAGTTTCGAAGTCTTTCTTCTGCAGAGCTAAAATGTACGAATTCATTATAGTTTGCAAAATCAATTCCTAATTCAACTCCTTGTAAACTTCCACTAAAATATTTATTTATTAAATCTCTTTTAGTATTACCATCTGCTGCTAATAAAGAATCATAAGATTCATAATCTGTTGTGTTTGCAAACTGATCGCTATTAACATTAACATAAAAGTTGGGACCCAATAGCTGGAAAGGATCTTCACCTTCTTCGGGAAATGCAGAAGTTATAGATACGGGAAAATAAACAGAATCAACCACTGGCTGTGAGATCATACACTCTTGACCTACCAATATATCTCTGCTAATCGCATTTGGAAATTTTACTACTATAGAATATGGAGGCTTTGTAACTGTTACCCGATCTTGCACCCAATTAACAATAGGAATTAAATTATCATCTCCTAAATTTAAAACCGGTAATATCTTCTTATCTCCAAAGTTACCTAAAACAGAACCTGGAGGGTTCCCAAAATAGTCAAAATTTTGATTTAGATATTCTTCTAGACTACCAGGATTAGATCCATTTAAATCTGGATCAGATACCTCTAACCTTACTTCCAATCTTGATGGTGAGATTTCAGTTATAATGGGTTTAGGACCATCAGTAAAACCAACTAGATTTCTATTGAAATTTGCTTTTACATTTATATTACCAAAAAATCCAGATAGTCCTTGGAGATTGTCAACTAAATTAAATTTTATAGAATCAGAAATAGAGTTTGCATCATAAGTAGCATTGTAATTACTACTGAGCAATTTACCATCATCGTCATATAAGTGAATTTCTAATTGATCATAAAGTTGTGAACCAAATAAAGTATTTGAAACACCATTCTTTAGCCTATTAGATTGGGAATCTTCTAATATACCGAGTCTTTCACTTAATATGTCTTTATAGTTTAAATTGGGCATTTATTGTTCCATAAATTTAATATATTACATCATTGTGTTTAAAAGCACCAAATTTTATTTTATCTCGGCTTGACCAAGGTATTCCATTAGGAATTTGGTTGCTGATAATTCCCCAAGTTGAACTCCAAGACTTTAAATCAAGTCTTACATATCCATAGGGTCCCACAGAAGTTGCCTTTAATCTAATTCTACTTGGATTATGATCCCAATCTACACTAGTAATAGTTCCTGCACCATTATTAGATGGTATATCAAAAGGTACCAACACATGTAGATGTCTTCCTGAAATATGGAATGGGTTAGCTTGGTTTCCAAGAGTTACTGGGCCTACATACATAACAAAATATGTAGCTTTTAAATCCGGATAATCGTCCATATCTTTTTGACTTGGTTTTTTTATCCAAATACTATGATACCCATTAGCTCCGACTCCCCTAGGCGTATAAGGGTAAACTCCGGGTATTTGATCATCCCCGGTTACACCAGCTGTTCCAGGTTCAAAGCCATTAGCGGACCATACACGATCTTTCCAGAAATCTAAATATCCTGGTAATCCCTGTCCATATACACCCTGACCGGTTTGATTTAAAGTACTTAGAATCAAAGAAGGACTATTATTTAAACCAGGAAGAGCTACTGCAAAATCTGTTCTTTCACCGCCTGCTATTGTTGGTAATAAATCTTTTTGAAACGGTGCAAATCCATTTCCTAAATCCCCACCGCCTACTTCAAAATGGTTACCTGCTGGTGCAATGCCATCGGTAGAGTGATCCCAATTTATACCAACAGGTACCTGGTCGGGACGGGATGTATCATAAGTTCCATCACTATCTGCCATAAATATTAAAGGCGGATAATCTGCAGGTACTGGAGGAGGAGTATTATCACTTACAACAATCACAGCTCCAGCTGTTCTACCAGGCTCAGAAGTTGCTGAAGATTCATCAAATGTATAATATTCTCCCCAGGGTGCTGAAGTAGCAGTTTGATTATCCCAAGCTTGTGTTTTCCAAAATGGAGTTCCATGGTATAAATTACCAACCCCCATAGTTCCTTGATTCAGTCCATAATCTAATGGTGATATCCCAGTACTATCCGATCCACCCCAAACCATATATTCTATATTGGTTGAAACAGCACCAAGACTATTTCTAACTATTAAAGTTACATTTATAGCTGATGTGTCAAAACTATTATCCCCTGCTACGTTTCCATGATTACGACCTTGGCCAATTATCTGATACCACTTATCTGTAGATACAGTTTTCCCATCTACAATCCATTCATATTCTAATCCATCCTCAACTTCTACATCAACTCCACTAGGATTATCTAAACTACTATAGGTTAATGCCTGCTGTGTACCCTCTTCCGTTTTAAAGCTATAAGCATCCGCAACCAATAAAGGACGATCATCATTTAATACTACATATTTTCCCAAAGAATCGGAGCCAAACTGAGAAGCATCCCTAATATAATCTACGCAATTATAAACCAATATCCCAGGAGGCATTGGATACCACCTAGCAGAATTTGGAGATCCCCAACTATCAATAACTACCTGCGGAGGTGCATTTGGATTGCTGCCGCCAAATAAACCGTCTTGATAATAATCTTCTTCTGTCCAAACATCATTTTTACTTCTATTGCCAGTGAGTATTTGTGGACCGGATGGCCATCCACCAGGACCTGATTTATTAGACCAAACTTGTCTAAGAGTTGGTGGGGCTTTTGGATATCCAGATCCCGGTGCTGGGATTAACTCATGAATCCTAACATCTAAAAGGTTATCAAAATAAGCCTTATTGAATTGCTTCAATTGCTTTTTAACTTTCACAGTCCCATAATTTGGACTGGGCCCTAATAATTGTGAATTGGGATTGTTAGGATCGGTAAGGGCAAAACCACCATCTGAATTTAATGCTAGTGTACCATTATTCAATACATCATATTGAGCTTCCATCATGCCATCATAATTTACAGCTCCCAATTCCCAATCAATAATATTTTGACTTATTGGTGTTAGTTGGGTTTGAGTGGGAGCTTGAGGATATAATGAAAGATATGTAGGATCTATAACTCCTCCCAAGCCCAACAAATAATTTATAGCATTTTGACCTACATCGGAAAAACTAGTAGAATACCCATATGTTGGAATGCTACCAACTAATACTCCATTTAAATCATAAACAAAATATGGATTTGTTTGTCCGGGTTGTGGTGGTGGGGGTCCTTGTGGCATCTATTTACCTCGTAACCTTAAAAATATAATCATCATCAAAAAACCTCTTAACTGTAGATCCCTCAGTATCTACTCTAAATACAAATTTATAATATCTTTCAGGCTGTAAACCATCCATCCATAATTTAAAATAGTTACCAGTGCCATCACAGCTTATTTTTGTATTTGAAGTATCAAAAGGAACTATCGTCTCTTGTGTTGATGCATCTTTAATTGAATAATAAGAAGATGTTGGTAAATATTTAATTGTTAATTCGGAAGATTGCGTAGCATAAGTTTTAGAAGGATATCTTTCTCTTCCTGCAACCCTTAATTTAGCTTTTGATCCGGATGGATATGAATCTACATTATTTTTCATGTATAATATAACATCTTCGTTTGTTAGTTCTGTTAAAGAACCCGTAACAAAAGAACTATCATCCCATGCAACTTCTAATTTAGGTAAATATATTGTATTGGTATCTCTAGAAAAGAATTTAAGACTACCATATTGAGTAGCATTATTTTCTTCAGCCCTCGATCTTCTAACAACAAAACCTTCATTTGGAACACTACCACTAATCCAATTTAAAACCAATTGGGTAACATCCATTCTAACATCTGCGGTTTGTGAACTAAAAGATTGACTTGCAGCAGACCCGGTATACCAAGTAGATCCACCAGGTACACTAATAAACGATCCTGTTGATCCAACAGCAAAAGATGCCGTGGTCCATTGAGTACCAACTAATTTACTATCTCTATATTTCCAACCAGCCCCTACTACAGTTTTTGGATTATTAAACAATCGACCTTTTCCAGGCTCCCAAGATTGGGATACTGCATAAGCTTTTAAAGTATAAGATAGATTTAAATCTTCGACTTCAGTTGTATATAAATTTAAATAAAATGTTGGGCTTTTTATTGTACCGTCGGATAAAGAAGCTGAAACTGCAGCCAAATCAAATTTTACTAATGCTCTGCTATTGTAAACACTTCCACTGGCAACTAAAGAGCCAGCTGATCCCGAAGCTTCTCCTTGCTTAGTTATTTCTAATATTGCATCTAAGCCAGTATTTAAACTGCTAGAAGCTTCATATAGAGTGGTATCGTCATTGGGAAATATACTATAAATCATTTTAAAATCCTTAAGAAGTTATAGGCACTGCCCGACCTTGTATATCTGCATTTGGGTATTTGACTTCAAATATAGCCGGGTCCATTGATGGATAAATAATTCCATTTTTAGTTGCCGAGTCTATATCGTAGGTATTACCAGAATATCCGTCCGATGGTTTCCATCGATTCTCTATTACAGGATCACCAATTACAGATTGTACGCCTTGAGTTGTAGCTAATAAGGTTGTTATATCTTTTAATATTATTGGTTGGTTTATTTGCCATTTATCTATATCAAAATAATCTTTTATTCTCTCTACACAAGATAATATAACTTCTCTAGCATTAAAACCGGGAAGTGGTACTATATGAAAGTAAACGGCAATATTAATCGGAAATGCATTTAATATATTTATACCATCTGTTAATAGTCTATATTGAGAAAGATAATTTCTAAGATTTTGTTTTGTTGCATTGTTTACTTCGGTTAATTGTTTGTCAGAATTAAAACCTAAAACATGCAAATTTAAAGCCAATGGATTATTAATTACATCCAAGGGGTTATATCGAACTTGAGCATCTATTTGACTTCTAGTTTGAACATCTTGAGCAATATAAGCTTTTGCAATACTTCCAAATCTAGGTGGCATTGAATATGTTCTTATTAGATAATCTTGTTTCGTAACTGCTCTATTTTGCGTTCTGAAAGTTGCTAATGAATTATTTTTTACATCTTCTATTGTGTCTGCAGATTTTGCTCCTTGTGCTGGTGAAGGGTTAATACAGGCTACTGAATTTTTAACCGTATCTACTGTTGAGTTATTTAATTCTGTAGTATCTAAGTCTAATACTGAAGTAAAAATATCACTTACCGTACTACCTCCAACATTATCTTCAATCCCCCGGCCTACTAAATATTTTACAGTTAATGTAACATCTTTGGGAGCTTGACCATAAGTTTTTGTAAATATAAAATTAGAAGGATCAAAAGCTCTGTCTATATTATTTACGCTACCGGGTAAGCCAGATCCAACATTATCTGGATTTGGTATTATAACCTCATCGGGATTGGAACTAATACCAGATCCAAACTGCATCTCTAATCTATTCTCAGAATTAACTCTAGTTATAAACCTCCGAGGAACTTTCTGTAAACTTAATAAGTATGGAGTTGCATCTGATTGATTCGATAACGTAGGATCGTTTGTATGTGAGTTAACCTTTTCACTAAAAACAGTTTCTTGAGCTAGATAATCTACCTCAGTCCAAGTTTTCCCATTTGAATCTGTTACCGATAAAATAGAAACGATTTGCTCATCCGGTAATAATATTTTTAAATTTTTCTCCGTACCTGTTATTTCAAAATCTTTTTCTTTTACTTCTCCAGAATTGGCCCTTACACTTTTTTTTAGTAAATAGTATTCCGGCGTACCAGTTGAATCAACACTATATACAGAAACCTCTCTAGTATTATAGGTTGAATCAGAAGCAAAATTTACAGGTTCTATAGTTCGAAATTCCGAACCATTATCAGCCCTAATTCCAGCATCTTGTCTTATCATTAAAGAATATCTATAGTCAGGAGCGATATCCGAACCACTTCCAGTTGGAGGTACCAATTGAAAGAAATCTAAAAAAACATTGGATGAAACTGATATGTTAGGTTTATATCCTAGTGCCTGTGCTATTGCATATACGTTTCCACGTTCTTCAGCATATTGAATTAAATTTTCTTTAAAAAGATAGTCTGCATAAAATGATAAAACATCTCCAACATAAGAAGACATCTCAATAAACATAGTACCAGGATCTGCTTCATTGAAATCATTATAAGCATCCGGATAATATTGCTTTGCAAAATCTATTAGATTGGCTTTAAAATCACCAAAAGTTTTATTTAAATAAGTAACAGATTTATTATCTTGTTGTATGTTTGCGTTTTTATATGCCATTTTAAAATATTCCTATTGTGCCAATTCAGAAGATATGCCAGTAGATAAATCAAACTCCAAAGTAATCGATGAACCAAAATTTGAAGGAGAAACTTTATAATTAATTTTAATTCTAACTGTATTATCTTCACCGACTACCACTATTGAAGATATGGTTATATATGGTACCCATTTTGAAATAGAATCTTTAATTTCTTCTTTTATATTTTCTTTGAGAGATTCGGTATTCGGTTCGAAAAGAATATTATATAAATTAGTTCCAAAATCTGGTTGGAAAACTCTTTCACCCTTTATTGTTAGTAAAAGGTTTTTTAAATTAGTCCTAGCCTGATCTGCTGTAGTATACGTTTGTTTAAATTTACCATTTTCTAAGTTTATAGGCAAAGATAATCCAACAGCAGTATCTACTTGCAAATCCAAAGGTTCATATTTAAATATTTCTCTAGCCATAATCACTCATACTATAAATATTGATTTATTTAAAATTTAATTCTATTGTTTCAATTGGTTGAAGGAATTATTTATTTGTCTAACCCCATTCTTAATATTGGTAACTTGTGTGTTGATTGTTGTAGCCTTAGTACTAACCGAATTAAATGCGGCAAAATTTAAAGGGGGAGTTGTTGGACCTCCAGTTGGAGATGAAGTAACCGTAATTGCCGCGGTTGCAGTTGCTTGCTTAGAAAGCTCTACTGATAGATCGCTAACTTGTGATGATAAATCTTGTACTTGGCCCATCAGATCTAAAAGTAAATCAGAATAAGATGTAACATCTATTTTCCATTCGTTTGTTGAAATATTTACAGATTCTCCCATAAGATATGAAGACCCTTTACTAGAAATAACAATATCATCCGTCTTACTATAAAATACTAACTTATCGGAACATATCACAACTTGCGATCCGGGTTTATTCTCATCTCCAGAAAATTGTTCCGGCTTAGGTAATTCTCTTGGGTACGGAGATTGCAAATATATAGGAAGTGATTGACCACTAGTTAAATAAATAGAAGAAGGGTCTTCATCTAGATTTTCAACATTTCTAAAACCATTTGAGATTATAGTTATAGGTCTACCTGCTGGTTCCTTTGAAGACCAATCATTTAATATCCCACTTTTTTCTTCAGGATTTCTAAATCTATTAGTACTACCAAACCTTATTCTATTACCAAATCGTCCCTGGAATAAACTATCACCTTCAAAAAGTTTTAAATTATCTAATAATGCAGGATAAAAAGTTTTTCCAAAATATGCCCCTTCATTATTATAAGTTTTACCATTTATTATATTATTATTTGCATTATTGTTAGTATTAACATCACTTATATAATACCAATTTTCAGATGTACTAGGATTACTAGAAACATCTATACGGATGCAAACGACGGTTTCGTTTATTATTGGTATTTTTGAATTACTTTTTGATAGTGAATAGGCACGGATCGGATCACTAACTTTTTTATTTTTCCCACTCCTTTTTGTAAGGCTTACTTTTATACCCGAAGGTCCTTCAGATCCATCTTTTAATTTAGAAGTTATTATACCGGTAACTTGGCCAAAACCAATTTCTAAAGGAAAGGCTTCCTTATTTTCTTTCTTAAGGAGTTTCTTTTTATCATTAAAAGTTACAGTAGGTGATTTATTTACAGAAAAATTGTCTCCAGTAAATATTTTAGTCATTATATTAAGCCCCTTTATTTACATTCATGGCTTTTACTAATTTACTATAATCTCTAGTTAATGCTTTTTGTACTACATCTGGAATCTCAATATGCTTTTTATCCTCGGGGACCATTTCTGAGACTGCCGGCTTATCACTAGTAGGCCCAAACATTTGTTCAGCATCCATTCCCCAACCGCGGGCCATATCTTTTGTTATAGCTCCACCATTCATAGTTTTATATTCTTCAGGTTTTTTTTCCATACCAAGAGCTGTTTCGTTTAATATTTCATTTATCCCTTGATTTTTAGTAAAATTCCTCTTTTTAAGCTTAGTAGGCTTATTTTTTTTCTTTGGTATATCTACGATCTTACTCATTTCTATACCATGCTCTATGATCTTAGAAGTAGGAACTCTTTTTTGTTTCATCATTTGCAATTCTTCCCTAACTACTTTTCTAAGTTCAGGAACAACGGCTTCTTTAATTAAATTTACAAATTCTGATTTTTTCATAATATTCTAACTTTCACTAAAGGATATATCATCCTCCATTTTTTCCATTTGATCCAACAATTGCTTTTTTTCTTCTTCTGTTAATAATACCTCAGAAGAACCATCATCCGTTCTAGTCATAGCTCTTTGAACTATAGCAGCCATCTTAATTAGATGTTCATCATTTTTAACTCCTACATCCAAATACTCTTTTATTAGAGGGACAACAATTGTTGCATCACCAATATTTTTTATTAAAGGTTTTAACTCTTTAATTAATATGTTAATTTGAGTTTCTTTTTCTTTGGCATTATTATAAATATCAGCCAATAGATCTTGGAAGGTTTTACCCTTAAAAATTTCTTCGTTTTTCATATCTATTATAAATATAAAAATAAAGTAATTTTATTGATTTTTAAGGGTCCCATGTTCTAAAAATTCTTTATGTAATAAAATATATTTTTGTTTTAGAACATTTATTACCTTGGTTATATATTGGGTTTTAACATTAACCATTTCTCTAACCAGTATATATATTGCTTTTTTGTTGAAATTTTCTAAGTTAGATCTTTTTTTAAATATTTCCATTAAAGCATATAATATATTAAGATCTCTTTCTTTGGTAACTATTCTTTTAGGATCTTTTTCACAATAAGCTATAAACTCTTCCATGAAAAGAAAGGTTTCTTCTAGATGAGCTTCCCTTTGTATTTCACTATTTATATCCCTATTAGTATCTATTTTAGAAACTTCATCTCTACTCTTTAATAATTTATAATTACCATTATTGTGATGTATTAGATAATTTTTAGCAACTATAGAAAAATAGGAAAAAGCTTTACCCTTACCTTCTGCATATTTAGGCATCTTCTCTACTAAAAAAGAAACTACCTCATGCTGTACTTCTCTGAATGGGTAATCAAAATAATAAAACTTAAAACGATGAATAATATTTTCAACTAATTTTTCAAATGGATATTTAATACCATCATTATAAATTCGATTTCTTTTTATTGAATCTTCTTCTTTATTGTAAGCTATTATTGCATCTTGAGTTTCTAATGTAAAATAATTCTTACTCTTTTTTTTCCGAGCCATCTAATTTAGTTTCTCCTTCCTTTAAAATAAATAAATCTAAGGTTTTTATCACATCCCTTATCTGTTGAAAAGTTGAGCCAACCTCATCATCTGCTTCAAAGGAGCCCTTATTATCTATAGCTTTAATTTCACCATAAATTTGGTTTAATCTTATATTTAAATTGTTAACCCAAGTTTCTGCAACTTCAGCATACTCTTCCAATCTTTCATATTTTTTTAAAATATTATATAGCGCAAAACTAATTCCCATACTATATAAGCTAAGTATTAATATTATCCATTCCATAATTATTCCTTAAATAAATCATCAAACAGTTTAGAAGAAGAACTACTAGTATTTTTATTCGCCAAATTTCTTAAATTGTTTTTTTTAGATGTATTGTTAAAATTTGGCTTTATTTGTTTGATTCCTTCTTTTTCCCAGGTTTCTAATTCGATTCTAGAAGCCATGTGATCTGCATGATGTATAACTAATGGTAGATTGGTTCTTAATCTTCGTTCCGGTGCATAAGCCTTAAGATATGTAGAGTTGGCGTCATCATAAGCACCATCGTGAATCATAATACCGATCATTTCATTTTGAGTTAAAGTTATACCATAATTCTGTAGTAACCATATTCCTCTGTGAGGAACTGACATATGAGTTATATCAGGATTGGGTACATAAATCTTACCTTGATTTTTCCTATGCCATTCACTCGAATTTGGAATGTAATATTCATTATCCATATCCCCAATCTTTCCCAGATCGTGATTTAAAGCAACAAACATTAATTCTTCATCAGTATAGTCTATAGTTGCACCACATTCTTTCCATAGTTTAAAAAGTTTTTGGGTACAATCAACAACTCTTAATACATGATCCAAGTAGCCACCAGGGAAACAGTTATGATAATATTCGATACCAGAAGCTGGTGCCGTCATTATTCTTTCTTTGAACTTTGAGTATAGCTCTAATAAACACTCTTTTCTTTTTCCTTGGAAATTATCATTAATTATTTGTTCTACTTTATTCCAATTTTCTTGTAATTGTTCTGCTGTTAAATTCATTGTTTTTTATTTTTTAATTATTTTAAACTATTTCGTCTATTACTCCAAGCTGTAAGGCTTCTTCAGCTGAAAGAAATAAATCCGTTCTAGTATTATCTTTCCACCAAATCGAATTTTTTTTTGTATTTTCTTCTAATAAATCGTTTGCCATGATTTCCATATGAGACGAATGCTTTGCAGATGCTTGGATATCTGAGTTTTTACCTAGCGAAAAAGCAGATCCTTCGTGTAACATAATAGTAGAATGCTTTGTTGTAGATCTATGGCCCGTAGCACACGCTAAGATCATTGCTGCTGCACTCATAGCATAACCCCTACATGTTACATTGACCAATACGTCTTCGGTTTTTTTGAGTTCTGCCATATAATCAATAACAGAAAACATTTCATACATACACCCACCAGGAGAATTAATTATTACATTTATTGAACTATCCTTCGATATCCCGCCAGGCTTTACTATTCCAGCATCTCTAGCATGGAGAATAGTTCTAATTTTTGTAATAAAATCATAGGAAGCATATTCTTCTAAAGGGCCGGTCATATAAATAAGAGAATCATCAACACTTAAACCAACCTCATGTTCTTTATATAGATATTTTTTAAGATCTGACTTTCCACATCCACAAGATCTAGAGCCAACATCTTCTTTTTTTCTTATCATTTATAACCTTTTAATCGAATAATAATTTTAATTGGGTTCTATCAAATCCAACAGAGGAGTCTTTTTTTATAATTTTTGATATTAGCTTTTCGAATTCATCTTTAATATCACCATCTTCCATATCTCCAAAAGTTTTTTTTATTGTGTTTTCGTGATAGCCAAGGACTTGGGCCATTCTAACGCAAACAACTAAAAACTCTTTACAGGTTAAATCATCAGAAATAGCTAATTCAATTCTTTGAGGTTCCCTAGCTTCCTCGCCTCTTTGATAAATTAATTTGTCCATACATAACTCCAAGATTTTTATATTAGTAGTTAAATATAAGAAAACTTAACCACATAAAAAAATTAATTTGCAATAAAATCTTCAAAGTCAAAATTACGAGGAAGTTTCCCAGAAGCAATTCTATTGAATTTTCTAATTTGCGATTCTAATCTAGCTTTTTCTTTTTTTGTTGCAGCATCTTTTTTTAATATTTTCTTAAGAGAGATTATATTTTTTAAAGCGATATTTAAAATTTGCTTTTTCTGCTGTTTATTAGGTCTATTCTTAATTTTTATTTCTGTTGAATCAATCGTTCCTTTTAAATTTGGCTTTTCAATTCCTTTATGAAAAACAGTACCATCTTTATCTACATATTCTTTCATAAATTGCCATCCCCTGGGTCTTCCTGAAGATTGACGACCTATTTTTATCTCAGGAGGACCTATTAATTTTGTAGAACACTCAGGACAAACTACTCCTGTAGCATCACCACTGGTGGCTGTGTATTTATAACAAAGATTTCCTAACCAATATTTACCTTTGAAAGTTTCACCACCTTCTTCACTATTAGCACATATCATATAAAGCTCGCCATTATCGGCAATATATGAATCCCATTTTTTTATTGTTTTTTTAGCCACGATTTTCAAATTTTAATAATAGTTCATAAATTTCTTTAAAGTGTTGTGAGGTTTTTGCTTCCTTTATTTTGCCTAAAATTGCTCTAGCAGAATCCTCAGGAAGCTTTGCTGCTCTTTGCTTTATTACGTCCGGAATAGAAACTGAACTATTATTTATTCTTTCCCATTCCGCGTCAATATTACTTTCATAATGTAATCCGTCATTTCCGTTTTGACCAATAACATCCATTCTTTTTTCATCTTTTTCAGTATAAGATTCTTCCAGATCGTTTTTTGGTAAAGCTTCTTTAATTTCATCAACAGAATATGGAGTATTATATTTAAGTTTTTCCGGTACTGACATCATAACTTTTTCTAAATGCTCATTTCTTTTTTTATGATATTCATCTATTTCAACAGATCTTTTTTTACCCATATTAGAAAATGCAAAATTTGCTGCTATAACCATTGCAATAGCTAAGGGGTCAAATACAAAAATAATAAGAAGCAAAAACCAATTAACAACCCTATCCATAGAAATTCCAGTTAGTTCAGAAATATATTTTAGCGGGCCTAACTCCCTTTCATTCTCATTGGAAATTTCTTTGTTTAACATTTGCATATCTACAGAAGTTAGCGAATCCGTAAAAGTCTCCAATTTAATATTAACCCCATTTCGATCTTCTATAGTAGTCTTTAATTCTTTTTGTAATGATTTCCTTGCAGAACTAGATGATGTTGTAATTAGTTGTCCAGTTTCCCTATCAACATATTGTACTTGAGCTGGATTTGATAAAGCTATTCTAAGATCGGATATAGATTTATTTAATTGTGACTTTTCCAATTTAAGATCTGTTTTTACTTCTTCGAATCTTATTTGTTTTTGTTCTAGAACCAATAAAGACTTATCCATTAATTCAGATTTAGTTGCAGTGGATTGATAAGCTCCAGAAAGAAATCCATAAATTCCACCACTAGTAATTATAACCAAAACGAAACAAGCAATTGTAAGATATGTCCTTAATGCTTTATTAATTGTAGACCAATATTGATATAATAAAGACGCAACAACTAGTTTTGCAAACTCTAAAGAACCAGTCATTATAATAACTTCTGTACTTGCTCCAGCAAATAATTTACTTAATCCATAAACAGAATAGAATGCTGCACAGCCAGATACTGATAAAGCTGAAAGAGCTATTATATATGGTAGTATCTTAGATCCAGCGGTCATCGTGTTCAAGTTCTACTTTTTCAAGGGCTTCCTTAACTTTTACAAGCGCTCTTTCTAATAGTTTAATATTATCTTCAGGAGCAACCATAGGATTAGCAACAGATTTTAAAGTTGAAGAAATAAGTTGCTGTGCGGTTTCTAAATTACGTTCTATTAATATTTTGTATCTCATTATAACACCCTTTTAAATATACATATTAAAAATTATTTAATTACTTCAGCTTCAGCTATAGTTTCACAGAATAAGAATCTATTGGTCTTGGGTAATTTAAAAATTTTATCAATTGGATACCCACAATCTATTAGATATTCTTTCCATAATTTTAACAATTCATACTTAGAATCTATGCTATGAGAAGGTATACTTCTATGTATTACATACCAAACATTTTCGTATTTATATAAATCTCTCCTCATAATAAAAAACATGGGGGCTCAAAAGTCCCCCAATATTTTCCCGAATATAACCTAATTACAAAACCTCAATTACTCTAGCTTTAGAATCTTTTTTCTTTGGAAGATCAATCCGCAATATCCCATTCAATGAAGTTGCTTTTATTTTACTTGCTTCTACATTTTCTGGAATTATAAAAGTCTTCTTAAACGAAGTAGAAAAGAAAGAATTTTCATTCTTTTCTTTGGCTTCATATGATACCAAAAGTTGATTTTCCTTTGTTTGTATTTTAACATCTTCTTTAGACAATCCAGGTACAGCAAATTGTAAATCATATGATGTATCCGTTTCATCAGTTACATATTCTTTTTTCATAGCTGGCACTGGGTTTATGTCCATTAGAAATGGAGTCGTAAAAAAATCGTCAAATAGATCTGTGAATCTTCTTTGAGCGGGTGTGAATTTATTATTTAATGTTAACATGATTTTTCCTTTTTAGAAATTAAACTTATATTATTATATCAATGTATATAGATCAAATAATATGCCATTTAATATATTATGACTTTTTGACATAACCCTATGACATTTTGTCATATTAAATAAACCCTCCCAATTGCCAATAAGACAAACCCACCCAGGATTTTACGACATAGTCCTCGTAGCCGTTAGCTCAAGGTGCCTACTTAGGCAGCCATTGCTAGTTCAACTTGTTCGCCAGTTGTTGCGTTTGACCTTCCTCATACCCTTATCTCCCGATCAATTCCAGTCACCCCCATATTATAAATATGTTTAGTGGAGGTGGAGGGATTCGAACCCTCGTCTCGATGAGTAGCTAATATAAGTACTAGCGGTCATGTGTTTCTCTTAAACTCTAATAATACCTTCGGTCTTCATAGGGTTACCAAGCATACCTAATTTCTTAGCTATATTATAAGTATATTTGCCGTCATCTAAAACGTTACAAATTTTAGATGCTTCGGTCCAAGTTATTGGAATACGGTTTCTACCAATTACTAGAAATCCTATTATATCAACCCCCTCAGAGTCTTTTGTTTGTTTATGATTTAAATCGAAATCTATAGACTCCCAATTGGTACCATATTTTTTACCATTAAAATTTCTACCCATGTTTATATTATTAGAGTTTGTTAATTATTTAATTTATACTAATATAAGAAATCTTTTCTTAAAATAAAAATAAAATTGCATCTTTTTTTATCTAGGTCTGTGAATATTTGTAGCTCTTGTTTTTTGTATTCTCTGTGGTTTAGTTCTTACAACGTTACGAACAACATTTGGAGAAGATCTGGGCTTTGTATATATAGGCATATTTTTAACGGGAGTAGATCTATTTATAGGTTTCTTATATTGATATTTTGTTGGTGATTTCTGATATCCATTATAGACTCTCGTGGGTTTTATGGGTTTATGCTTTATACTCGCTGGCTTTGTTTTAGTGGGTTTATATGAAGTTCTAGAAATAGGTTTTTTCTTAATATTAGCTTTTCTATGATTAGTATAGTAAACATTATGATCATAGTGTGCATAATAATAAGTTGGCCTATTAGAGTACCAATATGAATAATAGTAAGGTGAATGCCACCCATAATATATGTAAGGATTATAACCCCAATAATAACCTACATAAAAAGGATAGCAATGGAATGAATACCAATAGGGATTATGATAAGACCAATAAGAAGCATAATACGGTCTTCTATAAAATCTATTTATTCTAGAAGTATAATCATAGTAATAATTGTTTGTTATATTGGTTGTAGTTTCCTGCTCAATAGTATCAGCATCATACATTGTCAAATAAACATCATCATTATCTTGTGAATAAGATGATAAGGTTATTAGACTAAATAATATTATATATATAAGTTTCATAGTATTGATATATGAAATAATTGTGCCAAACTAAAATGGAGCAGAGAATTAATATATAATTCCCCACTCCTAGCAAATCCTTGTCGGGTTTTTGCTATGTCTAGTTTTTGTTATTATCGATATATACCTTTTCAGTTCTACCACTTTCATATTGAAAGAAATAAACACCTTGAGGTAAATAATCAACACCAGTCCAAATCACTCTACCAATTAAATCATAGATGTAAATGGGTTCTTCACCTCTATTAATGACCTTAACTACTACTATATCACTATATTCCCATTTTCCATCATAATCAATTTGACGGAATCTATAATAGCTAAGTCCTTGTAATGGAAATCTATCACTGTAAGAATATTTAAGTGATTCATTAGTAGTACCATTACCATTAACAGTTCCAATAATATCCCAATTTGTTCCATCTGAACTACGTTCAATTTCAAATCTTTCATTATTGATTTCACTAACAGTTTCCCATTCTAATTTTACATGATCACTACTAATTACATTAGCAGTAAAATATAATAATTCAATAGGTAAAGGTTCACTACCTTGTCCTGCTCCAAACTTACTAAACGAAGTAAACCCAGATCTTTGAGCATATCCATCTGATACTGTTCTTCCTGGTCCTCCTGCAGTTGGTACTGTTGTACTATTTGCAAAAGTTGACCAATCGGCATAAGTAGTTGATGTACTACTACGTTTTACTACTGTAAAATAATTATCAATTAATCCTGAAAGATTACCAATATATAGATTTACTCCATAATCTCCACTCAAGAATGTACCACCCATACTTGGAGATACTGTCCAAATAGCATTTTCAAATACGTTGGTAATCATAGTTCCATTGTGGTTTGTATTAAGATTAAGATCTATATTACTTCCAGTTTCAGCTTCACTAGCCACCTTCATCTGAACAAAATCAGTATTACCTGGTAGATTCATATTATTATTAATTAAATCCGCTCTAAAGTAATTTGTAGATCCTGCACCTTGACCAATGGGAAATGAATAAGTATCTGTATTAGCAGATAGATGTCGTCTTAAAGTACCATTAATAAATGAAGTACCACTACCTCCAGATAAAGCTGATGCACTGGTAGAAGTAATAATTACACTATTATTTCCTGTTGCAACAACCCCACTAGTTAAGGTAAGGGTATTATCAACAACCAAGTTGCTTCCACTTATTGTAACACCATTTGAATTATTAACAGTAAGATTCTTTATACTATATCCAGCTGGGGTTACTATTTGGGCAGCAGATCCATTTAAAATTAAACCAGATGCATTATTATAAACACTCGAACCTAATGTAATATTTTCTCCAACATCAATTGAAGTATTTACAGCATCTACTAATTTAATATCATCTAAACACACATCACTATCAAAACTTGTACCCGTTGTAGCAATAAATCTAAACATGATATTAGTGTTTGATTGTAAAGATGATAAATCAACCAACCCTTGTCTCCAACTAGTTCCCATATTTTGGTATATAACGGAACTTGTACTTACAGTAGGACACATAAATGTAAGAGGGAGAAAATTAACTCCATTATCTATAGAATACTGAAGTGCTAGAGTTGCATTAGTTGCACTATATAAACTAAACCAAAACGTTAAAATTGGAGAAGTCATTAAAGACAAATTATATGGAGGTGACCAAATATGAAACTCCTTAGATGGAAAATTAGGTGAACTTGATTCAACATATAAATAATGTCCTGCAGAAGTTCCAGGGTTATGATCTGGTTGGCCACTTCCAGTCCCATTACCAGGTCCTGTATTAGCACTTCCAGTTCCACCAACATCAGATCTCCAATCCCCATCATCTCCACTTATATTTCTCCAACCTGTAGATACAAAAGTAAATCCTGTTGTTGCTGCTACAGTTGAATGTTGGGTTTCATTTTCAAAATTATTCGATGAAGGAAATGAAGTTACCACTGCTACAGGTGCTACAGCTAATGTACTAGGATTAGAAGTCCCACCACCATTTGTTGCAGTTACACTAACATTACCACTTGCAGTTCCAGTAGTTACAGTTATTGAAGAGGTACCTTGTCCTGCAGTTATATTCCATCCTGAAGGTACTGTCCAAGCATAGGTATCAACTGTGCTTATATTAACAACAGAATAAGTAAGACTAGCTCCTCCGTTTGGGGTAACTTGTCCTGTTATTGCACTAGGTGAACCTGGAGGTGGTGTTGTATTTGATTCTGCTATAGAGATATTATCAATAAAAACATTATCTCCTCCACAACCTGAAGTAGTGTATCCTTGATAATATTTCATACATGCTTCCCAAGCAACTGTAAAATCACTACTTGCATAAGGTGTTAAATCATATTGCATTGATGCCCATGTTCCACATGAAGTTCCATTGGTACCTGAAAAATACATAGTACCATTTACATCACTAACAGGTGTACCATTTATAGTCAACCTAAACCAAGTGTACTGATAGCTAAAACTATATGATTGTTTCTTATCAAAAGTTAATGTTACTCCAGAAGCTGAAGATGAACATATTGCTCTTGAAACACTAGCAACGTGTGTAGGTGAAGTTGTAAAAGCTAATTCTCCTGTTGAATAAGAAGAACTCCAACCCGTATAAGCATTCCCTTGCATATGTAATCCATATGAACTACTATTAGCTGAAGTAGAATTAATAGCAACTTGAGATTGTGAGCTTGTGGTTGCAGTCATTAGTGTTATACCCGTTTCAAAATTTTGAGTATAATCAAGGCTTGCACAAGCAGGAGGACCACCGCCTCCTCCGCCACCAGTACCGTTTACTAATAAATTATCTAAACACATATCAGATTGATATCCAGTAGTCAATCCAGTAAAGCTTAATATTACTAAAGATCGACCTGCATAAGCAGAAAGATCTACAACAGCATCTTGCCAACCATTAAAACTAGTAGAACTATTCCATATACCATAAGTCCAAGAAGAACCATCAAATATATCTAATGATATTCTACCAGGTCCATAGCCTCCTCCATTTGCTGAGTAGTTATGATAACTGAATTGAAAAGTAGCATCACTTAATGAAGACATATCATATCGACATTCTAGCCAAGCTTGACTATTTTGATTAGCTCCAGATGATTCTGTAAAAATATAACCATCAGAATTGTTAGCTCCATATGGGAATGTTTGAGGGCCTGTTCCTGATGATGGAGTACTAGCACCTGATCTTAATGTCCAATCAAAATTATCACCAACCGGGTTTACCCAGTTACCAAATCCACTTTCAAAATCAGCTTTATCAGGGTAAGTACTTACTTGACTAAATGATAGAAAGGGTAACAATAAAAATAATAATAAAAGTTTATTTGTTTTCATCGTAGTCCTCCTCTCTTATAATTGGTGTAGCATTTAATAAATAATCAGTTCTCCAATAGCCCATGGGCCATATTACTGACATTTTTGATGGGGGACAATCCATCTCATTTTCGTTATTTTTAATTTCCTTTGCACTAAGTATCCCAACATTAGGCTCCAAACTAACAGTGTCATGTTTATGACTTCTAATATCCGCTAATTCATCAACAGATAATTCTGTTAGTGAATCTGGTATATTTGGTAGTTGTGCTGTTGTTATTAGTGGTAATATGGAAATAAAAATTAAAGGGTATAGTTTTTTCATAAGCTTCCTTTTTTTAGTTAATAATACATTCTATTATAAATATAATAAAATGTTCAATAAAATTATTTTTTACTTGCTTCTATCAGTGCTAAGACTTTTATGCACTCTTCGTAAAGTTCTTTTTTTTCTAGCCATTTAAGTATATTATTTAAAGATGGAATATATTGATCTCTATAACACCGAATTGTCCATTCATCATCACCACATTTTAGAATTAGTAAATCGGTTTTTTCAAAATCACCTCTTATTCCTGAAGACAGCGCATCAAAAATTATATTAAATAGCTCGATCTTACCATTATAAGATCCTAGATATTCATCCATTTTATTTTTGTCAGAAAAATTTTTCATGGATACTATCAAAAATAATCTCCATCAATTTAAATTTATTATTGCACGCAATGTTTTATATATGATTAATTGCTTAGGCCCTATTTTACCAAAAGGCCTTCTATAGATAGTCTTTCCACCATCCGGGGATTCATAGATCCAATTTTTACTTGATGTAATAAATTTTTTCATATTCAAATATAAATATCAATTAATTGTTAATTAATAATAGTAATAATATCATTGTCCATATAATTTTTAAAACTATAATTAGAACAGTATATTTCTTATACCTATTCCATATTTGCTTTATCAGATTCTGTAAATTCATAAGCATAATCCAAAGACTTGAAATATAGATCTCTTATATTTTTTCCCAATTCCGAATCATTATTATATTCACGAATCAAAGAATATATAGTATATCCATATTTATCTATAAAATGTGCTGCAGCTATTGCATTAGTTTTATTTTCCATAATTTTTTTTATTTTAAATTTGTGTACCATAAAAGATCTAATTGGTTACCATCTTCATCTGTAGACCATATTCTAATACCTTTATTATTTACTTTCTTTATTGCAGCAATATATGCACTGACATTTTTTATTTTATCATAATGCTTTTTGTGCCCATTTTCTTCAATGATAAGGCTGTGTCCTCCAGGAGCTAATGATAGTGGACTTTTTCTATATTCATCTTTTACTTTATATTTCATAGTAAGCTTCAATTCACCATTGTTGGCGCCATTCTTTTAGTATTACCTTGTCTAGCCTTATGTTGTTTTTTTGTACCACAATTAGTTCTAGGACTACACGTTACAAATAGAAACATTAATGCTATTAACCATATAAGTGTAGTTAATGTTGTAATTTTTTTATTTGTCATAATTTTATAGATCCTGTAGCTATTAATGAACTATCTATTATAAGCTTCCGTCTTGTTTTCATGGTTAGCACTTACAATATATTTAATTATAGAATCCCAATTGTTAAAGGGACTTTTCCCAAAATGGATATGCTCACCTTGGAATTCTGATGCACCATTCCAAGTATTATCATCTATAAGTATATCACCAATTAGCAAATCTTTTCTATGTGTCAGTATAAGTCTTTTCTTAAATTCTGGAAAGTGCTTTCCTATCCAAGCTCTTTTTTGTGATGCAGCAGCGATATTATCCCATGGAGCAGTTGAAGCAAAGTAGATATTAAATCCCAATTCTGCTAACTTGTTTACCGATTCAACAGCATTGCGTATAGGTTTAAATTCAGAAAAATCTAATTCAAGATCAGGTCTGAATCCTTTGTTTTTACTATTGGGATGTAACGAAGCTGCCATATCGAAATTAGCAACAACTCCATCCATATCTATAAATATAATATTTTCATTTCTTAATATTCTAGTCATTGTAATATCGATTTTAAATGTTTACACTTACCGCTCTTGGCCATTCTAAATCCAGGACAATTGCAGATATAATTATTTCCATGCTTAGTTACTTTGTAAAATAAACCTTTACTTGTAGAACTTTCAAACTCAGCAACTACCTTGGTAGTAAAACTAGTGTTATCCCATTCTACATAATCTTCCCAATTATCTATATTAATATAATCCGGAACTTCTAGCCAGTCAGGAACTAAGTAATTAATTCCATCGTTATCTTTATAAAAGTGAGGTGGGATAAACCCAGTATATTTTATTTTTTGCATAGATTCTATTTTTGGTATTTCTTTTGTGAATTTTGATTCACTATAAAAGTAAAGAATTTTTACCACATATGAAAATTTTTCTAAGGTTATTTTATTTAATAATTAGTAGCCGATCATTTGTTGATCGACTTCTTCAACTAAACTTTTTTTAACCAACCAAGGATACTCCTCATTGAGTGAAAAATTTTGCAGCCGGCTGAGATCTTCTAATGCAGTATTGTAATTTTGTTCAGTAATATATTTCTCTATGAAGCCATAATAGCAAATTCCTTTACAGAGAACATAAAAATCTTCATCCTCACCTTTTTCATAAAATTTCTTAAGTGAATAAGCTATATTGTTTTTCATTAGTTTAGCTACCTTTTCATTATGGTCATACATATCAGCGTTCCAAGGTCGGGTAATTCTGATTCCATATTTAGTTCCGAGTAATTTTTCTTTTGTCATGATTATTGAATTTTAGAAAGTTTGGTTGATAATTCGTTGAATTTCTCTATTGCAAATAGAGGGTTGGTATCAAAGGCTTTGATAGTTGAACCGCCTTTTTTAATAGTGATTAGAGAGCCAGTTAGGTTGATCTCGTATTTTCCGATAATTTTTGTCATGATGTTTTAGTTTAAAGGGTTAATAATTAATGTACACTACAATATACAAATAATTTTCGAGATAAAAAAATTTTATTGGGGTTATTTTAAAAAAAGTTATTAACAATATTAACCTTTTTTATTATGGCTTTCATGGATCTCAGATAGATCTTCATATAAATCTTCCAACTCTCCAAGTAGTAGAATGTAATTCTTTTTATTTAATAAGTGCAAAGAATTCTCTACACGATGTTTAGCATTTAATAAGTGTAATTCTAATTCTAGCTTTGTCATATTCTTTCATTTGTAAAATTCATTCCCCTTTTCTTTATATCCATTTTCATATCTTTCATTCCAATCTTCTCTTGCAATGCCTACATAGACATCACCCCACCATCCAAAAACTTCATTATTGAATACTTTATCCGTTTTAAATTCTTCCCATTTAAAATTGGGAATTTCTATTGGAAATGATTCATTTGGGAATCTTACTTTAACTTCATTCATCTAATAATTTTTTTGTTTTTTCATTAATCCAATCTTCATCCTTATTTGGATATCTAACATGCAGTAATTCGTGTACAATTGCTTCTTCATATAAATCAACATCATGGTAAATTATTCCTTTTTGGTTATCCCAATCTCTTACTATACCGATAAAATATTTTTCACCATTATGTATAACTTGTTCAGGATGGATTCTTTCTGTAGTAATTTTCCAATCGTCAATCTTTAGAATTCTTTGCCATTTATGTATTAAGCATTGATTAGTCATTTTATTTGTTTTGCATTATGAATAATAGTCCGTTTGACTATGTGCCAAGAAATTGGCAGATGATAACCTGCCTTGATTAATTTCTTTCTAATGGCCCGAACCTCTTCTAACTTATTTTCAAGCGAGTCCATGTTGTAGGAATATTCCATTAGCTAAAGCATTTACGATATCTTTGTGATCATAAGTTAGATCGTCTAATTCAGAATCGGAGATTGGTGTACCATCTTCATAAGATCCAGTAGCGATATAAGCATCGGCATAATCAGGATAATCATAATCGTAAACTCCATCTATTGTAAGAGAAGCGAGATCTATTAGTTTGTTATTTATAAAAATTTTAGTCATGATATTTTAGTTTAAAGGGTTAATAATTAATGTACACTACAATATACAAAAAACTTTTTACATAAAAAAATTTTATTAAGACTATTTTAAAAAAGTTATTAACAATGACATGTCTGATCTGTTAACAACTTCCATTGACTACGGTAAACTCCAGAAAGCTCTTTGGTTAATTCCCTAGGAGGACAATACCTATCGCTTATTTCAAACAGATAAAGTAATCTTTCTGCAGTCTCTAATTGTTCTAAATTAGTACAAGATCTGATAATATTAGTTATCCAGATACCTACGCCATATTTTGTTTGTGGTCTCATTCTATTCATCTTTCATTTTCTAATTGTTCGTCGTCCATGTCTAGTATCTCTTCAATTATATCGCCAATTCTTCTATATGTTTCTTCTTGTCCATATTTAACTGCCCTTTCTAGCGCTCCATCTGTATAGGAGTCGACATAAACAGTTTCTTCTTTAAGCCATTTTGCAAGTATTCTTAATTTGCGTTCTATAATCTTACTCATCTTTGTTTTGGTTTAAGTTTGTTTAAATCCATTTCACGTTCTTCTACCACCTCTATCTCATCCTCCTTTTTAAATTGACATTCTGCACAACACGAATTAGTTCCGTGAGTCATTTGCATAGGACTAAAAAAAGTCATGGTTCCGGCCATACAAAAGCCTAATATTTTCATAAGTCTAATCATCTTTGTTTTGGTTTTGGGCCCGCGGAAAAAACAAGCGTCAGCAAGCGTTTGCGCAGAACCTAACTTATAATCTTTAGAGAAACTCCGCCATTATAGGCCATGTTGTATTCCTTTAATAAATATAATGCTTGATCGTAAGTATTAGTTTCATCGATCATTTCATTTTTCCAATATAGTTTATACATGATTATAATTTTTAATTAGTTATATTATTTAATAGGTACCCAATGCGCATGTATTCCAATCCAACATCCACCATCCATCAGAATCCTTTACAAGATATTCAACCTTACCAGAATAATTTCTCTTAGATTTATTTCTCATATTAACGAAGTGATGTGAAAAGCTACCGCCTCGATCTTTTACCGGATCCCAATCTTCTAGAGTATTCCTACCCGTACATACAAATTGATAGTACTTATTTAATTCGGTATATGAACATGGTTGATTTAGCTTTACATATTCAAATAGTTGCTTTGTTATGTTTCCGTATTGAGTTTTTTCTTTAGTCATGATCTTCTATTGTTTTATATTCAACTTCCGTTTCTATTTCATCTAACTTATCTAATACATTTTGTAGAATCTCTTTCATTTCATCTACCATATAATCTAAGCTTGATCGGCGTACACAATTTTTAATCTCATATTTAAAAGTATCAATTGCTTCTAATTCTTTAACTGCTTCTTGTAGTTCGGGAACGCATCCCCAACCATCTTCATATGTTTTTTCTGTTTTCATGATAGTTTAGTTTTTATTTAAAATGGTAATAATGATTTGTTAAGTATTAGGTTATCGACGATCTCCGTCATTTTCTTTTTGGCAACAGACTCAGCTTGTTCAAAATATTTGTATTTGCGAGTGCCAAAGTAAACCTTATCAAAGGTATGGTATTCGTCGTTATCAGTAATGCCTCGGACTTCAACGTATTTGAGGCCACCGCCGTCTATGGTAAATAAGTAAACATCTTTAAAATTTTTCATAATAGTTTAGTTTTTATATGTGAGAACTAGGTCCATATCCACCAGCGGGATCTTCATCGCCATCGTTCCATAAATCATTTATTGAGTCGGTTTCTATTTGGAATTCAACGTAAGGAGCCTCGGACTGTTCTTCAACTTCATCAGATGATTCTCCGTATTGTTCCTTTTCACTAGGGTTGTTTTCAGGAGCATTAAATTCATCATCATAAACTTCAACTTCATTTCTTATTTGAACTGAGTTGGGACTTAGGTTTGTATATTCATCATCGATCTGCTCACTAAGTATATCATAAAGGAATCCTTGATCGCTCATAACGTTAGTGGTAACAAGATGTTTAAGTCTGAACTGCAGATTTGAATAAGCCTCCAAGAGCTCTTCCAATTCATAGATTTTGGATTGTAAGTGAGAGGCTTCGTTCTTTAGTTTATTGCCCATCACGACTTCTCCTTCTGTGAGTCCCGAAATGTTGCTATAAGCATCTTGCTTTGTAGTGTGTAGATGCTTTAGTTTTTTTATTTTTTCAGTTAATTGGTATTCGAATTTTGTCATAATAGTTTAGTTGTATACTAATTTCATTAAAGTATCTATTAACATTTGTTCATCTTCCATACTATGGGTTTCACAATTGATTTCTACAAATTCAATTATTGATTTTAATATTGTATCTTTACTTACATAGTTAGATTCAAATTGAAAGTGTGGCACCATCCAGAAGTCTTCGTTAAAGTTTTTCATGATATTAGTATTAGTTAGTATTAAAAGTTTATTAATTGAATAGACTCATTGCCCTTTCTAAACCTTCCTCTGTAGCTAAATGAACCGAGGATGGTATTGGTTTTAAAGAATCTGAATAATTGTATTTGGTGATCGCAGCTTTAATAGCGCCACGTTTAGTTTTTGCCCATACGGTGTTCCAACCTCCACCTTCAAAGGTAAACATATATTGTTTGTTTTTCATGGTATTTTAGTATTAGTTAGTATTAAATTATATTGAATGGCTCTTCTGAAAAGGGAATGTATGCGAGAGAAGCATGGGAAGGGTCGAAGGGTCGACCTTTTCAAATCTTCGGGGAAGTTCTTTTATCACAGTTGCGTTATACATAACAACCATTTGTTTAGCAGTTGTTAAGTCCTTAGCGTTGATATAAAAGAACTCTAGGTTCTCTTGACACAGAAATAGTTTTTTTGAATTTTTCATGGTATTAGTATTAGTTGTTATTATTTAGAATATGTAAGAGCCGATATTGTTTGAATTATTTCAAGGGCCCTTTTTTCATCTACGTTGTAGACGTCCATTATGGTTTTAATTTTTGAATTATTCATGGTATTAATATTAGTTGTTATTATTAATTAGTTACACTACAATATAAGAAATCTTTCTCACATAAAAAAATTTTTCTTAGGTTATTTTTAAAAATAATCGCTTTTTTTAAACGTACGTTTGGATATGGAATGTCCCCCCTATGGGTAAAAAATTGCTCTCGATATATGAGAAGACCAGCTCTGCTTCTAAGCAAAAAAAGTTTTTCGTGTTCACGGAAAAGGCCTCGGAAGTTTGTGTGATTCATATTCCTAGTAGGTGTGTCCCAAGATTGATTTCTTAGGAGCGTTTTGGTCTATATTAATAACGGTAGCTCCAGCCTTGTATTGTGTGGGGTGTATACCCGAGTCGACTATAGCCTTTTTGATTTGCGTTGAGGCTTTTAAATAATCCGCTCTCTCTATGAACCATTCCACGTAATGATCTAGGTTAAAGTGTTTTCCTAGTTCTGAAGCCCAATAGTTTTTTGCTCCTGTGTGATCTGTATAATAGCCGATTATGTGGGCAGTTCTTTTATCGCTGTTATTTAGTAAGTGTTCTATTTTTAAATCTACCTTTTCTTTGAGCCGAAGATCGTAGTGATCAAGTGCCCATTCTGCGTGTAATAATGTGTTGTAATTTGATTTCATGGTTTTTAAATTATAATGGGTTAACCTCAATTGGATCAGACAT
>TARA_R110000796_G_scaffold67449_6_pt1 | contig 72790 bp, 46 predicted proteins | sample TARA_R110000796 | Tara Oceans TARA_R110000796 (sample SAMEA4397815) | marine metagenome | biome: Polar Biome; feature: [SRF] surface water layer (ENVO:00010504); material: water (ENVO:00002006), including particulate matter (ENVO:01000060) such as... | depth 5 m
GGTGTTGGGATTTTTATACTCCATTTGCCATCGGAATTAGGTTTACCAGAAAAAGAGATGTTTTTAGATTTGATATTTACCTCAATTTCATCAGTTACTGCGACTTTTGAGTTTTCATTAGTTTGCCAACTAGGTGTTATTGTTACCACTTCATTAGGGTCACTTTCTCCCCAAATAGTAACTTCATCTAGTTGTTGTAAAACCATATGGTCAGTAAATAGAGTAGAGATGGTTAGTTCTTTAGCGATTTCATCTTGGCAAGAGATAAAAAAGCAACTAGCTAATACTACGATGCTTAATAAAGATTTTTTCATTTGAATGAGTTTTAATAGCTTTATATGCTTATAATTTAATTTTTATAGTTTTATTCTTTTTCCAGTCTTTGCTGATTTTTTTGCAGCCTCTAAAATTTCTACTACCACTAAATTGTTCTCTAAAGATGAAAGATCATTTTTAGAAGAAATTTTGCCAGTTATAACATCATTTAAATACACTAAATAATTGCTGTAATAAGTATCTATTATTTCTACCGATTCTTTTTTTGTTGTGTTTCTATTTTCAAATAGGGTATCTCCATTTGCGGCATAGTATGATTTATTTTCTCCATATACTTGAAAATCTTTAATTCCATAAGACCAATTCCAAGATGCTTCAATAATGCCTGTAGCATTTTCATATTCTAAAATAATTGTGGCATCATCATCTACTTTTGGGTAGATTTCGGGTTTGAAATTTCTAGTAATAGCGGTTACAGCTATTGGTTTTTTACCGTCTTGTAACCACGTCATTAAATTAGCACCATAACAACCAAAATCCATCAATGCGCCTCCGCCATTTTTTACAGGATCTGTTAACCAACTTAAAAACTCTTTACTACAGCCAATTTCTTTAGGACCATTATGACCATCTTTTGCAATCATTTTTTTTATAGACCCGAAATCTGTTTTTGAGATTTCAGCTTTTAAGGTTTGATTACTTCCATACCAAGTAGTTTCAAAATTAGTAAGTAATAAAGTATTGTTAACACGAGAAAGTTGTGCCATTTCTTGCGCATCTTTAAGTGTGGTAGCTAATGGTTTTTCAACCATTACTGGAATTTTTAATGGAAGGCAAACTCTTGCTACATCAATATGCTCGAAAATTGGATTGTAAGCTAAAACAGCATCTGGTTTACTGTTTTTTAGCAATTCATTTAAATCAGAATAAAATAAAGAATCAGGTATTTTATAAGAGTTTTGATACCGTTTAATCAATTCTTGATCTGTTTCTACAATACCTAATAGTAGTACTTTTTGTTGTTTATACTCATTCATTATTCCATGAGCATGATCATGACTCAAACCTACAACTACAACTTTTAAAAGGTCTTGACTATACATCTGCACACAAATAAATAGTAAAATTAGGGACAACAATTTTTTCATTTTATGAATATGTGTTAGTAATTGATTAAAAATTCAAATCATTCTTAATTTTTGGGATATAATAAGCGTACCTAATTTAAAGAATTTTGATATGATTACAATTTACTTTGCATTTTTCCATTTTGTTACCTTCAGTATTTTTTCGAAAATAGCATTGTTTTCATATATTCCAGTGAATTCTTCAGCACCGGGACCATAAGCAAATACAGGAATTAAAGTAGCAGAGTGACCTCCTGTTGAAAAAGTGGGGCCAATTTCACTATAATCGCTATACTCACTTCCATCTTCTCTCATTTTCTTTTTTGCAGCTAAAGTAAAACCGCCAGTTTCATGATCAGAAGTTACAATAACTAACGTATTTCCTTCTTTTTCTGCATAATCTAAAGCCTTACCAATAGCATCATCAAAATCAATAATTTCTGAAATTAAATACGAAGCATTATTTGAATGCCCTCCCCAATCTATTTGAGAACCTTCGGTCATCATAAAAAAGCCAGCACTATCTTTACTTAAAAACTGAATACCAAGTTGTGTTGCTTTGGAAAGAAAATCGCCTCGTCCTTCTTCCATAGTTGGCATAGCTTCTTTCGCCAATAAAAAACCTAATTTTTTATCAGCTTTAATTTTTGAAAAATCAGCTAATTCGGTAGTATCAATGGTAAATTGTTTTTCTTTAAAAGTGTCCAATAAGTTTTGACCATCTTTACGATTATTAAAGAATTGCAAACCTCCTCCTGCAAAAAAATCTACATTTGATTTTGTTAAGTTAAAAGCTATCTCTTCTTCTGAACCTCTATTAAATGTATGTGAAAAAAAACTTGCCGGTGTAGCATGTGTTATAGAAGAGGTGGCAATCAGTCCTGTTTTAATATTATTTAGCGCAGCAATCTCTACTAAATTTTTCACATCGGTTGAATCATCGGCTACTCCAATAGCACCATTATATGTTTTCACACCACAGGCAAAAGCAGTCGCTCCAGCGGCAGAATCTGTAACATCTTCTCTAGAAGAAGATGTTTTTATCATTCCTATATGTTTAAATCGCATATAGTTTGGTGTAGCATCTTTAAAATAAAATGTAGAAGAAATTTGCGATAAACCAGTGCCATCACTAATTAAAAGAATAACATTCTTTGGTGTTGTAACTTCTTTGGCTTTATTTGTTTTACAATTACACGCAAAAAGTAAAAATGGGATGCATGCTAAAATAGAATTTTTAAATTTCATGATCTTTATTTTGGTAATAAATAATTTATTGTTTTTGAAATATTGATTTTTGAGAATTTAAAAATAGCATATTGTCTTTTAATTCTATAGCAAGTGTAACTATATTCATTTCTTCTTCATTAGCTAGATATTCAATAATGATGTCTGAATTTATTTCAAAGCTAGAGCCAACAACTTTTTTAATATTTTTAGTTATATTTTTTGTTGTTTCAGTTTCTCCAACACTCCATTTTCCAATTATTGATTTTTCTCCAGTTGAATCAGAAACTTTAATTTCTGCAATTGAATTCTTTTCTAATTTAAATTCAATGATATCACCCAACATAGAATTATTTGATTTCTCTTTATTAGTCACCTGAACCCATTTACCTAGCATGTCTTCATTTTCTATTTCAATAGAATTTGATACATCTTTTTCTGAATTAGATTTAGAAGAGTATTTACAAGATGATAGTACTGTAATGATTGATAGTATTACTAATAGTTTTCTTTTTTTCATTATTACAGTTTTAAAAATTAAACTTAAATTGGTTATAAATTATTTTAATGCTTCAATTTCCGTAACAAATAGGTCATCTATACCCCATTTTGTATTAGGAGTGGCTGATGTTTCAATAATTAATTTACCGCCTTTTACAATATCTTCATGCTGTAACCAATTTTGATGTAAAGGTTTTCCGTTTAATGTAGCTGATTGTATGTAAAAATGATCTTTGTGATAGTTCTTCACTTCTATTTCAAATTTTTTCCCATTAGGATACTCAATACTTACATTTTTAAAAATTGGTGCCGTTAGATAGTAAACAGGAGTTCCAATATTTGCAGGTGACAATCCCATACTACGCATTACAAACCATGATGACATTGTACCCGCATCGTCATCCATTGTTCTAAGATACGCTTTTGGTTGGTTTTGATAAATACGACCTATGTATGGGTCAATGCCTTTGCTATTGTCATTAAAATAATTTTGAACAACAGTGTCTAATAATATATTTCGAAAAAGCTTTTGCGATTTCCAAGGTTGTTTTGTTGCATTGTACAATCCTGGCACCTGTAAGTCGGGCTGATTGGCATGATTGTAATTCTCTTCTTCAAAAAATTGATCTAACTCTTTTATAAACTGATTTTCTCCTCCGATTAAATTTTTGAGTCCTGTTATGTCGTACGGAACAAACCAACGATATTGCCAGATTGTACCTTGGTATAACCCTCTAGCTTGCATCCGGTCTACATCATTTTTAGTAAGATCAGCAAAATCTTTTTTCCAATAGTTCTTATATTCAAGAGAGGTATCATAATATTGTTTTGCAAGTTGCTCATCTTTTAATGCCTTCATTATTTTTGATGCAGCAAAAAAATCATACGATGATTCTAAAGCTTTGTCTGGTGCGCCAAAATTTAATCGGTTTACTTCAGCAATTATAGAATCTTTGATAGGAAGAAAATCTATAGGGTATTTTTTCTCATAGGCGTCTAATAAAACTACCAAAGCGTGTTCGGTGCGTACTGTGGGGGAGGGCTCATGTCGTGTAGCCCAGTCTTTCTTTCCGTAAGGATATAAATTGGCAATAGATTTTGAAATAGCTCCAAATTTATTTGGATATAATAACGATAGCATGGGCAATTGTTCTCTGTAATTGTCCCAAATAGCCCAACCGTTATACACTTCAAAATCTGCTTTCTGAATGCTTCCATCAATAGCAGTATAGGTGCTATCTTCTTCGCTTATTTTATAAGGAGATTGTAAGCCTCTATACAAAAGAGAATAAAATAAATTTTCACGATCCGGTTCTCCATTTACTTTTATATGTGATAAAAGAGAATTCCATTCCTCATTAGCACTTTCTTTTACCGAATTCAAATTGGTTTCTACAAGTTTATTTTTAGCATATTCAATGCTTACTGAAGAAAGACCAATTTTTACTTCTGCTTTTTCAGTGTTTGGCTGTAACGAAACATAATATTGATGTTCTTTTAATTTTTCAAATCCATTTAAATTCGAAAATTCTAAAGCATAGTAAATTCTATAGACACCTCCGTGACAAGTCGTATAAGTATCTATCCAACCAGAAATTATATTCTTGTTAATGGTGTGTTCTTCAGCAATAAATCGGTTAGAAAGCGCAAATGAAAGATCAATAAATAAGCCATTTTCATTTGTATTTTTTGGAAAACTATAGTGCTCAAACCCAAAATTATGGGTTACACTCATGGCAGCATGTATTCCATTTTTAAAAGAAACTTCATAATACCCAGGACTTGCATTTTGCTTTGCTTTGAGTAATAATGTATTTACATCTTTATCAATAATTGGTTTAATAAGGATATTACCTCCGCTACCCGTACAACCAACGCCTTCTAAATGGGTATGCGTAAAACCTTCATATTTTTCAGCATAATATTCGTAGCCTGTATGATTGTGAGAATAAGTTTGCGGCCCTATGCTTAACATATTAAAGGGTGAAGAAGCTGAGGGAGACATTTGGCCATGATCCCCCGAAGATCCTAAAAAAACATTGACTTTTTTTGTTAAATTAGATGCTGTGTTATTAGAAATAGTATCACTATTTGTTGTGTTTTTACAACTGCAAAAAACTAGAATACTTAAAATAAAAATGTGTTTCATTAATTTAGGGGTTCAATGGTAAATTCATAATCTATATTCGTATTATAGGGTACGCAATATTTTTCTAGCGTAACAGGGCCACAACTTGCATTGCCCACACCTTCTTGAAAAGCATCTAAACTTAAGAATACTTGAGGTTTTTTAATAGTAGGTAATGCAAAATCATGCATCGCTTTCCATAAATCTTCATCAGAATAATGCAAGGCTGTAAATGACAATTGATCATTTGAAATAATTTTTAAACCGTTTCCTTGTGCATCAGCCATTGTTAGCCATCGAATTTCTTCTCTATTTCCCATACTCTGAGCTCTTAAATAATGCTCACTTGCCATATCGTTTACGGAGCCTTGGTAAATACCAAAAAAGGCAGCAGTTTTTCGGTCTCTATAGTTTTCAAAAGGTCCTCTTCCATACCAGGAAACTTTTTCTAAATTTGGGCCTAATTCAACTTGAAGCCCCATTCTATGTATTACTTCTCCTTTTTGTGGACTTTCAAAATGTGTTTTAACAGTTACAATCCCGTTAGCGTTCACCACATAATGAACAGTATATGGAATTTGAGTTTTCTTTTCATTAGCGATAGTGGCAATTATTTCGGCAGTAATAGCTAATTTTTCCTTGTCTTTTGACAGTTCAGATTTAAAACTTTTTACTTCGTATGTAGTTTGATAATAATTTTGATCAGCATATTTGTCATTATTTAAACTGCGATACCAATTTAATTGAAAGCCTTTATGTTGATAAATGTATTCATGTTGCTTATATACTAGAGAATTTAAACTCCCATTTTTTGTATCAAAATTGATTTTGAAGTCTTTTCCTGTTACTTCTAAATCATGGTCTTTTTTCACTATGTTTAAAGCCTGTTTATTCCCAGCTATCGTGGAAGTAATAAAAGTCGGTCTATTCGAAATAGCTAATTGTTCCTGCGCTATAACATATCCTTTTTTTGCCCAATGGGTATCTGCTTTTAAAGCAAAATAGACATTTACAAAATATTCGTTTCCATTTTTTAGCTCGATGGAATAAGGAATGTTAAGGGTTGTTTTTTTATTGGGTGCTAATGATAGTGATGTTAAATCACCTTTATCTACTACAACACCATTCTCTACTAATTGATAAGAAATGGAAAATTGATCTAAGTTTGTAAAATCATATTTATTTTCAATTTCGATGTCTCCTTTTTCTAGAGCTGCTGGCCTTATTTTAATGTATTGATATACTTTTTTTACTTCTAATAGTTTAGCAGTTTCTCTTCGATCTGGAGTGGTTAATCCGTTATCACAAAAATCATTATCATTGGGAGTATCTCCAAAATCGCCACCCACATAATATTCAGTTTTTGGTCTTCCTTGTTTGTTAATTGCTTGATCTACCCAATCCCAAATACAACCACCTATCATCCGTTCGGATTCATTCTCTATATAGTCCCAATATTCAGCTAAATTTCCCATGGCATTGCCCATCGCGTGAGCATATTCACATAAGAAATAAGGCTTTTGAGCTCCATTTTTATCAAAAGATTCCATGTTTACCAAAGAGGGATACATTTGAGAATCAATATCCATTGATTCGTTCTTTCCTTCATAATGAATGATACGCGTTGGATCCAATTTTCTAGCAAGGTTTGCAATTTCATGAAAATTTTGACCATTACTACCCTCATTGCCCATCGACCAAAAAATGATGGAAGCATGATTTTTATCGCGTTTTATCATGCGTTCTACCCGATCAGCATAAGCAGGTAACCATGACTTATTATTGCTGATAGCACCATTACCGTGATTTTCAATATCTGCTTCATCAAGAATGTATAATCCATAATAATCAAAAAGTGCATAGGTCCTAGGTTGATTAGGATAATGACTGGTTCGGACCATATTGATATTGTAATTTTTCATCATCACAATATCTTTTTCTATGGTTTCAACAGGAACAGTTCTTCCAAATTCTGGATGAGTTTCATGACGATTTACGCCTTTAAAAAATACTTGCTCATTATTTATATAAACAAGATTATCTTTTATTTCAATTTTACGAAAACCAATTTTAGTTGAAAAGGCTTCTGTAATTTCACCTTTTTCATTTTTTAAAGCTACTATAGCCGTGTAAAGATAGGGGCGTTCTACAGACCATAATTCAGGATTTTGAACAGCAACATTTAAGTTAAATTGAGATTCAGTTCCCTTTTTTAAACTCGAAATAGTAGTTTTTTTATTAAATACTTCAGTGCCGTCTTCTTTTAATAATTGAAGCTCCAAAATGGATTTATGACTGTTTTTCTTTTCATTATTTTTAAGCCAAAATGTAGTTGCTAATGTGGCTTTACTTAAAGCATCATCTGAGAATTCAGACTGTAATAAAAAATCTCGAATATGCATTTTTGGAGTAGCAAATACATACACATCTTTATGAATCCCACTCATTCTAAACATGTCTTGATCTTCTAAATAGCTTCCATCAGTCCATCTAAAAACCTGTACAGAAATCGTATTTTCTCCTTTCTTTATAAAATCGGTAATATTAAATTCAGATACATTATTGGCTCCTTGACTATAGCCGACTTTTTTTCCGTTAATCCAAATATAAAAACCACTATACACTCCATCAAAGTGAACAAATACTTCTTTTTCATTCCAATTTTCTGGAATAGTAAATGTGCGTTTGTATGAACCTACTGGATTTGTTTCTACTTCGTTAGTGTACCCTTCTTGTGGTTCAATAAAAGGAGGATTATTTTTAAAAGGATAGGTAATATTGGTGTAAATTGGAGTGCCATACCCTTGCATTTCCCAACAACTAGGTACGGTTATTTCTTTCCAATTGCTATCATTAAAATCAGATTCATAAAAGTGTAAGGGTCGCTCTGATGGCTGTTTTACCCAATTAAATTTCCATTTTCCATTAAGAGTTTGGTAAAATGAAGATGAATTTTCTAACCAAGGTTTATCGAAATTTTGATCAGCTTTTAAAGATTCTATTGAAGGGTAAGGGACATAAGAAGCATGACCAGCCTCTTTATTTATTGCAAAAATGGTTTCGTTTTCCCAATCGTTTTTACTTCTTTTTTCTGTCTCTTTTGGGGGCTTTAATTTAGAGATTTTTAATTGCCAAGTTTGCCCACTATTTGGTATTTGCCATATTTCTGCATCAGATTTTGAATTTTCTTTAGCAGCTAATAGCATACCGCTATTTTTCTGTTTTATTTGATATGCTCCTGAAGCTAGCTTTTTTAGTTCCCACTGCTGATTACTATTGCTTTTGTTTGCATCCCACTGAATAACAGCATTCCCGCTCCCATTATTTCTGTTGAAATTATCAATTCCTTTATGGTAAAATGGATTAGAAATCGCATAAAAGCCATTGTCTAATTTGGTTATTTTCCAAGCTTGAGCTTTGCTTTTTTCATCAGGATTTTCTAAATACAAAAAAGATTCGTTCTTATCTGAATTTTTATTGCTTATGACTTGTCCGGAAGAACTTACAATTGAATATAATTTATTAGATTTTATTTCTTGTGAAAAGCTGTGGTTACTTGATAAAAATACCGAAGTAAAACATATAATAAGTTGTAAGGATTGGAACTTCATTCTTTTTAATTTTCTTTTTTATGATTTGAAATAATTAAACATTTACCATATTAAATTGACGGTGATGCCTTCATTACTATTACTAAATTCTAGCCATAGCGTATTAGTCTTGGTATCCCAACTGCTTTTATAACTAGTGATTATTCTTTCTTTGGAATCAAAAATAGTTGTTTCTGAAGGTTTTCTTGGTAATAGTATCCTCATAACATTCGTTGTGTTTAATGGGCTTTTTGCTATGAATGAATAACTATTTTTTGTCGTTTTATGATTTGAAATTCTAGAAGCTGACGCGATTACTTTGGGTTCATTTTTAGTTGTAACAGCAGTTAAATCATATAAAAAAGCTTGGGTGTTGGGGCTTACAATTTTTTCTGTTAACACGGGTAATGCAGGATCAAATAGATCAATAACAGGCCCTTTAATAATTAATGGAGTATCAGAAATACTTTCATCCATAACCGATGCAATTTTATAGGGACCTCGTTGTAGGTATAAGTTATTTTTTAGTCCTAATTCATCGCCATTTGTAGCTTTATGATAGGCTGTTTTTAAAATATTTAAATAGTCAGTATCGGCATTCTTATTGAGAACAAACTCTTTTGGATTTTCTCTTAAAATATAAAGAGTGCCTTTTCCAATATCATATGAATCTTTATTATTACTAGATCCAATATTAAGTGTTTTAAATAAATGCGCTGAGGGAGTGGTGTATTTATTTTCTCTAGTATTCCACCATTCACTCACTTGTTGGTAGGGGTCATCATCAGCACCTACATAAATTAAAATTCCCCCATTGGTAACCCATTTTTCTAACTCCTCATGTACTTTTGAATTTGTAGGTTTCATGTTGGAATAGCTCATGATTAAAAACTTGATATTTCTCAGTGTAGCTTCGTAGGATAGGTTTTCCATATGCACCGTTTGTACAGGAATTCCACGTTTAACCAAAGGCAGAGTCTGACCATAGAAATTTGAAAACTGAGGATCTTCAAATCCATTATGTGTTGGAAAACGTTGAAACATTAAAGAGTTTCCCATTAAAACACCTATTTCATTACTACCACTAACCACATTATTCGAGGTAGGCATATCGTTCAATGCATTAATCATCACTTGCATTTGAGTGCTATAGGACTTCGGAATCAAAATTCTTTCATCACTGTTGGCCACCTGATAAGGTTTAGTGTATATTCTTTCGGGCCAAGGCATTACCTCATAATTTGAAACTCCAGGATATAATAATTGTGCGGTGAAAGTAGCTTCGTAATTTTTTTTATAATCTTCCCAAGTTTTTCTTCGATCTTCAATAGGATCTGTTAAGAAAAATAGTTTTCTATTGGTAGGCGCCGTCATTGAAACCATAGAGCCATATTCTAAAAAAGCATTTTCAAAAGTTCTTTCTCTTAAAAGACCATTAAAATAGGTAGGTTCTCTAGAAGTACCTGTCCATACTTGTGCAATATAGCCATCAATACTAGGTAAAGAGGCTAAGCTAGCTTCAGGACTTACAATCTGCCAAGATGAATAGTTTACTAAAGAATGGGTTGGAATATATACTTTTACTGCTAAGCCTTTTGTTTTACCGTATTCTTTAGCATAGGTTGATACTTCTTTAATGGCATTATAATACAATTCATATTTTAATTTATTGGATAGGTAGGTGTTTTCAGGAGATTCATGTTGTGGTCGCCATAAGAAACCATAATATTTTTGCCATTCTTTTTTAAAGGCGCTGCTATACCCAGAACGTGACCAGAATTCAGGTTCTTCAAGATAGATGTCACTAATTCCAGCATCTATCACTTTTTCTACAACTGTCTTTTTTAAATACGCAATAAAATCAGTAGTGGGTACTATGTAAGGTACATTATGTCCATGCCATATAGTATCGCCATCTTTCTCAACTTGTCCTTCACCCAAGTGGTTTTTACCATCCCATTCCCCTAAAAAATAATCTTGATAAGAACCCCAAGCGATTCCCGTCATAAAATGGGTGGTGTACCCGTGATCTCTCCATGATTTTACGCGATCTTCAAAGGTTGTTTTTTGTTTACCGTCCGAAGGGTTTCCATTTACACCATAAACAATAGCGGCGTCAGAACGAATATCAATTTCAGGTAACCACTCACTACTGGTTTGAAATACAGTTTTTGCATTTTCCTTTTGAATGTCTGTTTCCTTTGTTAATTTTTGGTTGTGGCAGCTTAGACCTAGCAATAAAGGGATTAGTAAAAAGTATTGGTTTTTCATTGGTTTTGGTTTGGTCGATGATTTATTTCCCTTTTACTTTTAAAAGTTTTATAAAATAACCTCCAACTACAGAACGACCTTTAAAATTGATACGTTTTGCATTGGTTGTTTCATGAAAATCACTAATAGGCACTCTATCCGGAGTTTCATCAGCATATTTCCATACAGGGTCAATTAAAGCATTAAAATCGTCTTTGCTTTCGGCTAAGGTTGCTGTCCAGATAATCCAATCAGATTTCGTGTAGGTTTTTCTACTATCTAAGGGTAAGCCATATTTATTTTGCTTGGTTAGGTAATAGTTGATTTCTTTTTTCATAATTGATTTAGGAAAAATATTTAAGTCTAAAATTTCATCCCAAACTAAATTATATTTTTGACTCCAAGTATCTTTAGCTTCAAAGGCTAAGCTATAATGATCGCCATCAGCATCAATTTTCATCCAATCTTTAGCTAATTTTTTAGCTATTGTGATGTACTTTTTTTCTGTGTTTTTATCTCCAAGCATCCCTGCTAATTTTCCGTAGGATGCAATTCCCATAATGGCTTTTATCGAAAGATTTGCGTTACGTGCTAAATGACCCGCAAAATCATCAGTAGAGAGTTGGTTTTCTGGGTCGAAGCCACTTTTGGTTAAATACTCAGCCCATGTAGTTAAAGTTTTCCAATGCTTTTTTGCATAATCTGCATTTCCTTCTTGCTGTGCAATAGCAGCAGTTAAAACAATCATATTTCCTGCTTCTTCAACGGGCATATCTTCCCCATATATATGACCAGTAGCAACTGGGTATACTCCTATATCATGTGCAGGATAAGGTTTTGACCATTTCCCACTTTTTTCGCTATAATAAAAAATACCGTTTAACATGCCCTTCATTAAATCGGGATTGTAAATTAAATATAATGGGGCAGAAGGGTAGGTGACATCTACTGTATTTATAAAACCACCACTATTGTTTTCTTTTGAAAGAAAAAGAAGTTCTCCTTCAGGACTTTCCACAAGGGTATGTGCTGCAATAGATTGTCGATATCCTAAAATGCATAAATCTGCATATTTTTTGCCTCCTGCCGCTAAACAATCTTCATATATTTTTTGATCAAAGGCTTCTATACGTTTTATGATGCTTTTGTAGTCATTTGCAGCTGCTGCGAAGGCACTGTTCATAGACATACCCTCTTTTTTAAACCATGGTTTTAAATTAGTTCCAAAATAGTTGATGGCATATATTTCATCATAACCTAGCATGAGAACAGTTTCTCCATCTCTGGCTCCTACAGTCCCTAAATCAGTTATGGTATTTAGTACTAAGTTTTTACCAGTAATTTCAGTCTTTGTATCAATTTTGGTATCTGAAACAAAAGGTAAAAGAGAGGTATTTGCAGTACTGATATAATGTTGGCTATTATTGGCTGGAGCTGCCAAATAAACATAGCCCCAATCTACACGCATATCATCACTTTTTTTCTGAAGGACAGGTTGTTCTACCGTACCGGCTTTAAGGATATTTAGATTGTTTTGCACATATTTAGTTGCAACTACCTCTTGTTGAGGTGTGTATACTGCAATAGTGCTTGAAGCTCCAATATATAATTTTGCTTGATGCTCATCTTTATCTTTTGATGTTACTTTTACAGATAAATAGGATATGGGGCGACTCATCAAATCTAAATCGTCTAATAATAATGGTGAAGTAAATGTAGCAGTGAGTGTTACTTTATCACAATCAAAAGTGTATATGGTTTGATTTGCATTAAGAACGACATCAGTTTGTTTTGCTTTTTGGATAGCTACATTTTGCATGGAAGGTGCTTCAGTAACCAAACCCGCATCTAACCATTGACCGCCTGCTGTATTTTTTATGTGGATAGCAAGCACATTATCTTTTGATTTTAATTGTTTTACAACATTTTCTTCTAATGGAATGTATTTGAAATTATGGTACCATCCTTCGGTTTCATATATTTTAGTACCATTTAGGTAAACCACTATATCATCATCATGGCGCAATTTTAAATATAATTTTTTTAGGTTGGTAGTAGTCATATCGAAGGAACGTCTATACCATAAGTCATTACTTTTCCAAACGGTCTTAGCTTGTTTAGTATCATCACTAAAAGGTGCTTTTCCTTTTTTCCAATCAGAACTGTTATAATTTGATTTTTCCCAACCGTTACTTGGTTTTTCTTCGGTATAATCGACTTCATATTCAATTTCATCGGAAGCAGCTAAAACAGTCTCGTAAATTTTGGTTTCAGCGCCTAAAAAGCGATAATATTGATTATCAACTTTTAGAACACCTAATAAAGAATGGTCTTGTTCCGTCCAGTGTTTCGTTGGTGACCCATTAAGTTCAGAATCCATAGACCAAATACTGAAATTTGGATTATGTGTAATTAACGGGTATGCTGGAGCTCTAAGTTTATCTTGAGCATTTGTAATTGTTATTGCACTTAATAAAATAGTTGCTAATATTGAAAGTTTCAAATGTTTTTTAAAGATCATGTTGAGTTGATTTTATAATGCTTGCCTGATTAATAAACGTAAAACATACATTTAAGCAACTAAGATAATGAATTAAGTAAAACGTTTTAGTTAATTCATAAAAAAACTCGGTGTTTTTTGAGGACACCGAGTTTAAACTTAATAAAAAAACACTTAATTGTCAATAAATAATCTCCATTCACTAAACTGCATAGCATCACCACTTCCTAAAGCAGTAATGGTCAGTCTGTAGAATTGGTAAGTATCTGCATTGTCTGCAAGAAATTCTTTTGTTTGATTTCGATCAGGGAAAGTTTGATCTGTTCTTGTATCAATTACAGTCCAATTTGTACCGTCATTAGAGCCGGATAGTTCCCAATTTTTTGGATCTCTTTCTGGTGAATCATTTCCTGAGGTTATGGAATACGAAGTTACTATTTGCGTTTCTGTTAATTCTTGTTGTGCATACCAACCAGAGGTCCATCCACCTAAAAATAATTTAGAGTTTACATCGCCATCAATGAGTTTCAAAGAACCTTCATTTCCAGTAGGACCAGCACCATTATCAGCACTTACAATTAATGTAGCACCACCAGTAACATCGATAGGATCAAAATTTAATAATTCTAAACGCAGTAATCTCCACTCACTAATTTGAATTAAGCTACTTCCATTATTTGCAATAACATTAATTCTATAAGTAGTATATGCTGTATCATTATCAAAATTAAATTCTTTTACTTGATTTCTGTCAGCCCAACTTTGATCAGTTCTGGTATCAAGAACATCCCAATTAACGCCATCGTTAGAACCAACTAATTCCCAAGTTTTCATATCTCGATCTGGAGCATCATTACCTGAAGTTATAGTATATTTATTAGCTACAGTAGCTAATGCATAATCAAGTTGAAAATAAAAATCTTGTGGAAATCCGTCTGTTAAGAATTTGGTGTTATTATCACCATCAACAAGCTTTGTTGAACCTTCTCCGGCATCAGGACCACCACCGTTATCTTTACTTACAGCTAATGCGCCATCATCAGTAATATCTACAATTGTTGAAGCTGGTTCAAATGGATACTCTAAATTTGGAAACTGGGCTTGAGCCTGTAATAATTGATTAGCATATTCATCTGTCCAGCCAAAAGCTGTTTCTGCTAATGGTTGTAAATCGGCACCAGTAGCCCCACTAAAAAAGTGTACCATTTGACCAATATTCATTTCTCCAGCATAATCACTACCATCAATTGGATAATTTTGAGATACTACTTTAAAAAAGTTACTTAGCGTTACTCCCTGAGCATAATCATTATAAATTGGTAAAAACCAATCTCTAAACCAAAATGTATTTTCTTTAGGGAAATTTACTTCGTTTGCTGTATATGCAGTTAATACTCTTGTAGCATCTTCTTCCATGCCTAACTCAGTATATAAATCATAGGTAAAAATTTCCGCAAATTTGTCTTGCCACACAACTGATGCTGGTGATAAGTGAACTCCATTTGCTGAATTTTCAACGACTTTACTCATTAACAGAACAGGATAGTCAATTGCATCACCAGACATTGTTTCACTAGTCAAAGCAAAATCAATAAGACTTTTAGCACCAGCATCTTGATCAAAAATGGTTTTGTAAAAACCTTCTCCATCTTCACCATGTGCTATTACATATAAAGTATTATCGTTACCAAATGCTCCATACTTGTTGCTGATATACAACCATGAATCACTAAAAAAAGTTATAGGCCATTCAATAGCTCTATTTACTTCAGCATCGAAGTAAATACCAACATTTGCATCAAAATATTGACGGGTAACACTTTCTGTGTGACCATTCCATTCTTCTGTTAATCCTCTTGCAGGAGAACCAGGAGGGTCATTGTTTACCACTGAATCTGGTAACCCTTTTATATTTGCAAGTACATCATCTTTAGAGCAAGAATTAAGCAAACTTGCAGTGCAAACCAAGACTAGCAGTGTTTTTATTGTGTTATTTTTCATAATTAGTTTTTTAATATCATTAGCTATATTTATAAATTTTAAACTGTTGAATTTAATATTTATCATATTTATTTTCTAAAGCAATTACCAGCCTGAGTTTTGAATTAAAGATGTGTTGCTATTTAACTCGTCTTGTGGAATTGGCCATAAGTAATCTTGAGGTCTAAAAACTCTTTCTTCAAAAGTTACGACATTATAAAAATCGTTTTCATCCCTTGCATTAATATCTAAACCATGAGTAGGCCCCGCAAAAGCTTCTCCTGCAATTTTCCATCTTCTAGCGTCAAAATATCGAACACTCTCAAAGGCTAATTCAACTCTACGTTCCTTTCTGATTGCAGTACGAATTGCATCTTGTCCGGTAGGGGCAGGAAGGTCAATATCTCCGTATTGGGGTATACCAGCTCTTTCACGAATTAGGTTTACATATTTAAGGATGTCAGGATTTCCTGGTTCTATTTCGTTTAACGCTTCTGCATAGTCTAAATAAAGTTCAGCCAATCGAAACATTGGGATACTCCTGTTATTATTTCTCCAATCGATAATAGGTAAATTTTTACGAACTATATATCCTGTTGGTGGATAATCATTTGAGCCTGCTTGACGACCAGAATTACCTCCATACCAGGTTGTGGTAATAATATCACCATAATTTCGATTTATAAATAAACTGCGATTATAAGTAACTCCAACATAAAAACGTGGTTCTCTATTTATCCATTGATTGTATGTACTTCTTGCTGTAAAATCAAAAGGAGCCTGAAAGTCTGAAAATCCGCTTTCTTGGTATCCTGATTGCGGATCGTCTATTGATCTACCGTTTGATGTGAAATAAGAATCTACCATTTCTTGAGTGACACTTAATCCTCCAGCACCGCGAACTTCAGCAGCAAAACCCAAATGATATGGTGTTACATCATAATGATATGCATTATCTCCTTGAGGAAGAGCATAAATCATTTCTTTATTCCAATCTACTGTCATTACATTACGAGTTGATAAATAGGGGTTGTAGGAACCATTATCATTATACTCTTTGTAAAGGGTATATGTGCTAGGTACATATTCTGCGATAAATGCAGATGCAGCATTGGCTGCAGCTCTCCATTTTGTTTCGTCATAAGTTTGAGGAATTAAATTTGTACCTTCCAAGTCCTTAAGATTTGCATAGTCAGTATTGCCATTAAAAAGAGGGCTAGCAGCAAAAAGCAAAGTTTTTTCTTTAACCATTAGTGCAAATGGTCTACTCATTCTACCTGCATTACTTCCTGTAAAAGAAACATTTTTTAAATTTTCAGCACCTAAATCTAATTCACTTACAATATAGGCTACAACTTCATCCATAGTATTGCGTTCAAGTGCTAATGCATCTAAATCTGCATCTGGAGCTACTGGTTCATCTGGCATTAAAATTACAGGACCCCAACTTCTCATTAAGTTGTAATAGAAAAAAGCTCTTAAAATTCTAGCTTCTGCTGTGTACTGCTTTTTAATTTCTGGTGAACAGTCTTGGCATTGATCAATGTTTGCCATTAAAGTAGAAGCAGACCGAATACCTCTATAGAAATTAGACCATAAATTACTTACCTCTTGGGTCGTTGCATTCCAATCTCCTATATTTAAAAAATTACCCATATGAAAACCCCAAACATATTCTGCTTCATCAGAGCCTCCTGTCCATGGACCAGAATTATTTGATGTTGTATAGCGTTGTGCTAATTCACTAGGTATTTGCGAATAGGCATTTGCAAGATATTTTTCGACGGTTGATCGTCTTGAAAAAGTTTCTTCAAAAGTTAGCCTATCATCTGGAACTTGATCTAAATAATCACCACTACAAGAAAATAGTAGTGTTCCGATTAGTATAAAAACTATTTTTTTCATTTTTTTATTTTTTCTTTTTATTTCAAATTTTATTTTTTGAGTAGTATCCATAATGATAAAATTTAGAATAATACATTTAAACCAATTGATACAACTGAAATATTAGGATAAGACCCACCATTTCTTGTGTTCAATTCAGGATCCCACAACTTAAATTTGCTAAAAGTCAATAAGTTGGTCCCTCTGATATAAAATCTTGTTGTGTTTATATTTAACTTTCCAGTTAGATCTTTAGGAAGCGTATATCCAATTTCTGCTGTTTTTAAGCGTAGAAAATCAATATCTCTTAACCACCAAGTGCTTTCTTGAGTGTTATTGTTTTGACCAATTCCAGATTCTCCATAAGACAATCTAGGTGTTGTTGCGTAGGGATTATTATTTTCTACAGTCCATCGGTCAGTTGACGCAGTATATAAGTTTCCTGTACCGCCACCACCAATGAAAGGATTAATACCTGGGCCGCCAATAAACCTATCAGATGAAGTTTGACCTTGAAAGAAAATGCTTGCATCAAAACCTTTATATTCAGCAGTGATACCAAAACCATAGGTAAGTGCAGGAACATCGCCTTCTCCAATCTTTTGTTTATCGTAGGAATCAATTTTTCCATCACTATTCAAATCTTTATACTTAATATCTCCAGGCATGATTTGACCAAATTGAGTTGGGTATTCAGCTCCATCTTCTGGGGAAATAAAGCCGTCTCCATTTGTATCATCTTCTAAGGTGTATAGTCGTTCTGCAACTAAACCAAAATTTGCTAGCAATGAAGTTCCAATGCGGTCTAACCAAGGGTATAATTGTTTTGGTTGCCCATTTTCAATAATCTTATTTCGATTATAAGAAAATGTGCTTCTAAAATCTAATCGTAAATCATTTACAGATTGACCATAATTAATAGAACCGTCAACACCTTTGTTTTCAACAATACCCAAGTTTCCGTAAGGATCTGATGTTAAACCAATATAATTTGGCACATCGCCTCGTTGCAAAAAGGCACCTTCTGTTCTTTCTTTAAAGAAATCTACAATAACTCTAAGGTTATTATTTAAAGCATTTACTTCAATCCCTAAATCTTGTTTACGAGCTTCTGCCCATGTCACATCAACCCCATAATAGGTTTCTCGAATACCACTTATGTATTGTCTGTTGACTCCAAAATCATATCCATTTTGACCATCTTCAACTCTACTTAAATATGCAAAACGACCTGCGCCTGATGATGAACCAACTTTACCGTCAGAATATCTTAATTTAAAATAATCAATATGCTCACTTAAAGGTTCGAAGAATTCCTCGTTTGATAAAATCCATCCTACAGCTAATGAAGGGAAAAAGCCATATCTCTTTTTTGGAGCAAAATTTTCAGAACCATTATAACCTGCATTTACCTCAAAGAAATATTTATCATCATAAGAGTAAGTCCCTCTGATTGCTAAACCTTCATTTCTAAACGGAATAGCATCTGTAAAATTACCAGCAAATGCATCTACATAATCGGTTCTATTAAATAATAATAATCCACTAGTATTGTGTTTTCCGAAACTATGATCATAATTAAATGAGGTTTCTAAATAAAATCTTCTATTGCCACCATTACTATTATCGTATCCTAAATAGTTTTGACCTGTATAAGTTTCATTTAGCAATAATTCACCATCATCTGTATAAGGAAAGTTTTGATCTACAAAATAGGTGCTTTCTCTTTTTCCTCTTCTTGTATTTTGTTCATTATAAGTATCAAAGGCAAACATTGCTGTCCAAGATAAGCCATCGGTTAAAAAGCTCAATTCTTGATTTATTCTAAGATTAGAATACAACTGATTTTTATTAATATTCTGATACCCTCTACGTGCAGCATCTGCATAAGGGTTTCTAAGACCGCCATTAGCACTTTTACCTGGAACAAATCCACCTGGATATAATACAGGATATTCTACTGGAGATACCTCTAAAGCAGAAGAAAATATACCTCCTACACCTTCATTTGGATAATTACCTTCAGATAAATACCCTTGTATTCCTAAGTTTACTTTAGTAGTATTTGTAATATCTACAGTAAGGTTTGATGTGAAATTATAACGTTTAAATTTAGTGTCAGAATCATATGTTTCTAATCCATCAGTAATAAAAAGTCCTTTTTCATCATAATACCCTAGAGATACATAATAAAGAGCATCTTCAGCACCACCAGTAACATTTACAGATGCTTTTCTATTACGTCCAAAATCGTTAAATACAGCATCCATCCAATCTACATTTGGGTACAATAGTGGGTCAAAATTTGTTGCTGTACGATCTATATATTCTTGAGAAAATTTTGGTTCTTGACCACGAGTTGTTAAAGCCTCATTAGCCAATGTCATATAAGTGATGCCATCTGCTAGTTTAGGAACTTTAGTAAATGCTGTAATACCTTCGTTATAATCGATTGAAACTTCTGGTTTTCCAATTTTACCACGCTTGGTTTCAATAAGAATTACACCGTTAGCACCACGAATACCATATACAGCAGTGGCAGAAGCATCTTTTAAAATAGAAAATGAAGAAATATCTCTAGGATCAATATTGTCTAAAGAACGCTCGACACCATCAACTAGAATTAATGGTCCAGATGCTCCAAAGGTAGAAATACCTCTAATCCAAAGATCGGCGCCATCAAAACCTGGTAATCCTGATCGTTGAACACCAGTAAGACCTGAAATACGACCAGCGAGCATAGTACCAAGGTTGGCAACTGGTTGTTGTAATTCTTCTGTTCTAATGGTAGATTGTGCACCTACAACACTAATTTTCTTTTGGGTACCATAACCAACCATAACAACTTCGTCTAAAGATTGAGGATCATTCTCTAGTTGAATATCTATTTGGGTTTTTGTACCTACTACAAATTCACTTGATTTTAATCCGATATAGGAAATGACCAAAGTAGAATTTTGTGAAGCAACTTTGATACTGAAGTTTCCGTCAAAATCGGTAACAGTACCATTGTTGGTGTTTTTTTCCATTACAGTAGCTCCCGGTAGCGGAACTCCATCTGAATCTTTTACAATTCCAGTAATGGTAATAGGATCAGCTTGCTGATAAATTGCAAGCGCATTTGTTTGGAAAAAAACAGTCAGTACTAATACAATAATAGTTTTAGCTAAATGTAGTTTACCAGTTTTCGGTTGTAAAAAGACAAAATTATTCATTAATGTCAGTTTTAAGGGTAGTAGTTTTTTCATTCAATGTTAAAAATGGTTTATGAAAGTTAACACTCTGTTAATTATTTTGGTTAAACTTAGTAAAACGATTTAGTTAAAACAAATAAATTATTAATATTTAGTTAATAAATTTCACATATGCTTATTTTGAAGGGATTATAATTGTATATAGTTACTTAATAAGGTGAAAAAACTGACAAATAATCATTAAGAATTAAATAATAACAATAAATTTAATCCTATATCTTTAATTTAAAATATAAATATTGACTAACCCTATAGATAAAATGCTATTAATTTATAGTGTTGATACTATAAATGTTAAATAAATAAATTGTTGGATTATGTTAATTTTAAATGAAGGATGTTATCACTTAAAAGGTTTCTTAAAAAAATATTAAAAAAGATTACTTTTTTAAATTTTCTAAGTCAATAAATAGTTGTTTTCAACTTTATTTTATATCAAAGTTTAGGTAATGAAATGAAGGAAATTTTATTATGGTGTATTGAAAAAGTAATGAATAAAATTTAATTATGATCTAGCGGTTTTATGTAATTCTTAAACTTCAGAATTTTTAAAATATAGATTAAAATGAAATATAATATAATGTTTTTGGGAAGCTAAAGGTTTTATTATTTTTTGAATATCCTTAGGTGTGTATATAAAAAAGCAGGTTTTATTTTAAAATAAAACCTGCTTCCAATAGTAAGAATTTATAATTTTAATGTTTAATTCACATTAATACTATAAGATTAATTAGGTAAATTGAATAGTTGCCATTCTTGCATTTGGAACAAACCGCCACCATTATTACTTATAACATCAAACCTATAATACTTATAAGCTGTATTGTTATCAAAATAAAATTCACGTGTTAATTTTCTATCAGGAAAAGTGTAATTGGCTCTTGCATCTAGAGTCTCCCATGTTACACCATCTTGTGACCCTTGAATTTCCCAATCTCGTGGATCTCTGTCTGGAGCATCATTACCAGAAGTAAGAGCATAATATCCAGCAACAATAGGTTCATCAAATTCCAGATTTACCCAAAATGGAGAAAGATAGCCCGATAAATACTTGGTATCTATATCTCCATCTACTAGTTTTGGAGATCCTTCTCCTGCATCAGGTCCACCACCATTTTCTCTGTTTACCGTTATGGTAGCCTGAGCTGTAATATCGACTGGAGCTCCAGAGATCACCTTTACAGGGGCTGAGGCGGTAATAGAAGTATCATCAACTGCGGTAATGCGCAATGTTGTTTGTCCAGAACCTGTTGCTGTTAGTGATACTGATTTATCTTCATTCATAACTAAATCAGCAACACTTGCGTCATCAACTGTCCAAAGATAATCTCTATTTGGTGAAATATTTGGTTCAAAAGTAGCAGTAATATCTTGGGTATTTCCTGATACCAAAAGAATAATGTCAAAATTATCTAAATTAACACCTGTTTCTTGTATTTCAGGAAAATCACGTCTTCCTTCGCAGGAAATAATTGATAATAAAATAGCTATAAACGCTATGTTTCTTGTTTTAAAAATATATCTTTTCATAAGTTTAATTATTAGTTATAGCCAGGGTTTTGAACAAGGTTTGGATTTGCTTGTAATTGTCTAAACGGTATAGGGTATAACGTTCTTGTTATATCATTGCTAGGTTGATGATCCCACCAGGTACCTGTAGTAAATTTTCCAAAACGAATTAAATCCACACGTCTTTTACATTCAAAAATAAACTCACGCCCACGTTCGGCAAGTAATTCATCCATCGTTAAAGTTGAAGTATTGTACATCTCTGTAGGCCAATCTGTGGCTGTAAAATAACGTACTTTACTTTGGTTAATTAAATCTACAGCGGCTTGGTTGGCTACGCCACCATTTTTACGCATTATCGCCTCAGCTTTATTGAAAATTAGTTCGGTTAATCTATAAACTACATAATCACCTTCTAAATAGTTAGGATCATCTATGCTACCTGATCTGTATTTATTGAATCTTGCACCACTATTTTCTTCACCATTCGTCATAGATCCTTCCCCTGTTTCACCTTGGGTATTTTTACGAATGTTATTTACATATATAAAAGGTTCCCCGTTGTACTCTTCAGAACCTAAAATCGGGGTTGTAGTGCCCTTTACATATTGAGGACCAAATAAAAACCATTCTTGTTTACGGAGATCATTCTCCTGATAGGCATTAAATGCTGAGGGGATGACAACAAAAGCATTGTTGCCAGAAAAATCAACATCCAATGCAGCTTTCATATTTGTAAAACCCATATAAAAAGAACCCCAATTATAACCAAAATCGTTTATTTTGCTAAATGGAAACTGAAAAATATTTTCAGGAGAATCTTCATTGGTATTATTGTAAGGACCTAATGGGTCTTGATCTAATTCCATAGTACCTGTTAGCGATCCACCTTCTCCATTGATCACTTTATCAGCATAGACAATAGCATCATCCCAACGTGGGGTGCCAGACCATATTGCTGCATTCAAATACAATTCTGAAAGAATAGAATAGCCTACCGCTCTTGACATTCTCCCAATTAGTTGTGGAGATAAGGGCTGTAATTTTTCAACATTTTCAAGCATTTCTTTTTCAATAAAAGCAAATACTTCTTCGCGACTAGCTGTAGGAGGGTTAGAAGGAAGACCTACCTGTGTAACAATAGGGACATTGCCCCACATATCCATAATTCTCATATAATGATAGGCGCGTAATACTTTAGCTTCTGCAACAATGGATGCTAGTCTTTCTGGTGTGACCCCAATAGAAGTAGGATCTACAGCCTCAATATTTTCTATTGCGGTGTTCACAAACCCCAGACCTGTCCACATCAAACTCCACGCATTATTCAATCGACCCTCTTGTTCGGTCCAGGTATGGTAGTGTTGTCTGATATGATCCCCATTGTCATAGGCATGTCTTCCTTTTTGCGGCCAGGCAGTTTGATCGGCAGAAAGCTCATTATGATAATAGTACCCATTCTGACCTGACCAAGCTAACCAGGCCTGCATATGCGTAAAAGGTCTTAAGTTAGCCTGAATTAATTCTAACTCAGTTTTATAAAAATTACTCGCTGATAATTCCGAATAAGTTGTTTCTTCTAAATCTGTACATCCAAATATGAATAACAGAGCAAGGAGACCATTTATTTTTTTAAAATTTATCTTTCTCATCTTGTTAAGTTTAAAAATTGATATTAACTCCTGCCGTTACGGTCACCGTACGAGGATAAAAATTCCTATCGTCTATCCCAGGAAACAGCCCGGTATCCTGTACTTCAGGATCTCTCCCGGTATAACCAGTAAATGTGGCTATGTTTCTGGCACTACCAAAAATACGTAAGGCAGTAAACGGACTTTTATCAGATAGATTAAAATTGTATCCTAAGGTGATATTATCCAATTTGATAAAATCTCCTTTTTCTAAATAATAATCTGAATATTGTGGTGCTTCGTCAATATGACTATATTGTCCTAAAGCCGAACTTAAAACATTCCCTGGTAATAAGCCCTGATTACCATAAAATAGATCTACGGTGTTTAAAATATCATATTTAAACTTACCTCTAAAGAATACGGTTAAGTCAACGTTTTTATATTTAAATGTATTTGTTAAAGAAGCATAGTATTTGGGCAGTCCATTACCTATAATTGCATTATCTTCTCTAGGAGCCATATCACCTGACTGCCCTATAGAGCCATCAGCTTTATGGAATAACCATTTCCCGTCTACCGTAAAGCCTGCAAAACGTTTCCCGTAGAAATTCCCGATGGGTCCACCTTCTGTATTTAAAATAGCATCGCCTAAATTCCCTGGATTTCCTATAGCACCTCCAGGCAATTCACTAATAGAATAAACCTGATTGGATAATGTGGTCAACTCATTTTCCTGATAACTCCCCGTAAAGTCAGCAGTCCACGTAAAATCACCTTTGTTGATCACGCGATACGTTAAGGCCAATTCTATTCCTTTATTGCTAATATCACCCACATTTGTATAAATAGTAGATTGTACGAATGGGGGTTGAGGAACAGTATAGTTTAAAAGAAGGTCTTCTGTTTTTCTGGAATAAAGGTCTAAAGCACCTGTTAATCTGTTTGAGAATAATCCAAAATCTAAACCAATGTTAAATTCTTTTTTAGTTTCCCATTTTAGATCAGGATTAGGGTTTTTTACAGGACCATAGGTTTGATAATATACAGCCCCATCTCCACCTTCAGGAAACACAGGATATTTACCTCCCGTTCCTAAGGTTACGATAGACTGATAATTCGGGATGCCTTGGTTTCCGGTAACCCCATAACCAACTCTTAATTTTAAATTATTTACAAAATCAGCATTTTCCATAAACGCCTCATCAGAAATTGCCCAGGCTCCGGAAATTGCTGGAAAATTTGCCCATTTGTTGTTTTTTCCAAATCTGGATGATCCCTCTTGTCTTATTGACCCTTGTATAAAATAACGATTTTTAAAACTATAACTTACTCTTGTAAAATAAGCGATCAGCGTATTATCTTCTTTAAAACTGGTAGCATTTGGTCTTGGAAGCGTAATATCTGTACGGGCATTCCCTGCTCCTAAATTCCAGTCTTTAAAACCATCACCAGTAAAACCACTCATATCTGTTGAATATCGTTCTTCCGTAGAATATTGATAACTATAACCCCCTAAAACTTCCAAAGTGCTATTCTCAAATTCCGTTTTATAGTTTATAGTAGGTTCAAAAGTTTTTGTAAAATCTAAATGATTTCCTTTAAACGCATAACCTGTACCTTTATATTGTTCATCAAATCTTTGAGCCCAATCTTTAGTAGATCTATACACTCTATCGTCCCAGGAGTTTCTTTGATAAGAAGCGAATACTGAACCTATCAGACCAGGCATAAACTCATAGCCTAATTTTACATCCCCTGAAAAAGTAAGTTGTTTTCTTTGGTTTTCACGGAAGGCATATTCTGAAAATGGATTATAGCCATTTGTAGGTTGATAAAAACCATTTCTACCAGGATTTTGAATTTCTCCAGGCGTATCACTAAATGGTGCTTTTATAGGTGCTGTAGGGTTCCAGTCGCTTACAATTCCAAATTGCCCCCCCCCTAAAAGATTGGCATCATTAATATTTACTGCTACACTGGAGGCAAAGGTTAGTTTATCATTTAAGCCAGTAGAATTAAAACTTCCTCTCACTCCAAATTCTTCACGTCCGTTTTCTAAAGCGATACCTTGTGCATCTCTGTAATATAAAGAGGCTCTAAAAGTACTAGTTTCTGAACCTCCAGCAGCAACAAAATTATGGTACTGTGTTAAATTCGATTTGTTTACCAAGGCATCAAAAATATCTGTGGATGCTCCCAAGTCATTAGTTGCGCCAATTTTTCCATCAGCAATTAGCTCACGGAATTGTTCAGCATTAAGAAAGTCTGGTTTTCCATTTACATAATCACGTGCTAAGTAGGTAGAATAGTTAAAGGTGCTCTGCCCTTTATTACCTCTTTTAGTAGTAATTAAAATAACTCCATTAGTACCTCGTGTACCGTAAATGGCTGCCGCAGCCCCATCTTTTAACACATCAAAAGATTCAATATCGTTTTGTTGCAATAAATCTAAATTACCACCTGGGATCCCATCAATAACAATTAATGGTGATCCTGAACCAGTTAAAGAGGTAACTCCTCTAAGCTGGATAGAAACACCGGAATTAGGATTATTACCCCCGGCTCTTGTAATTTGTAAGCCGGCAACTTTTCCCTGAATTAGATCTAAAGCATTTGTAACCACTCCTTGGTTAAAATCTTCGGCATCTACTTTTGTAACCGCAGTAGAAACTGCTTTTCTTTGTTGACTTCCATACCCAATAAGAACTACTTCATCAAGTTTTTGAGCGTCCTCTTCAAGTTTTATAGCAATCGTAGTTTGTGAACCTACCGTAATTTCAGTAGTTGTTAATCCAATATATGAAACAACCAAAACAGCGTTTTGGTTGCTTACAGTAATACTGAATTTCCCGTCAAAATCTGTAACTACACCATTTTTAGTGTTTTTTTCTAATACAGATGCACCAGGTAATGGAAAACCATCAGTATCATTTATAGTACCGGAAACGGTAATGTTACTTTGTTGATAATAAGCTAATGCATTTGTTTGGGCTATTCCAAAAAGCAAGAAACTTATAAGAATTACAGCCTTATTCATTAGTTTTTTTCGATGTAAAGAAGTTCTGTCGTTTAAAAGAACATCTTTGATTGATTTTTCTTTTTTCATTCAATAGTTTAAGTTTAATAATACATTGTTTTTAGAGTTAATAAGTAAATCGATTTAGTTTTATATTAAATTTATTAATCATTATCTGTTTATTTATGATATGTGTTTAACAATAATTAGCACAAAATGGCATTATATAATATATGCCAAATGTTATTTACTTTAAAGTTTATATGATTTCAATCAATTAAAGATTATACTACTTTTTGTAGTGTAATAATTATTTTAAGGAAGGACTTTCACTATACTTATTCCATAATTGATCAATAGTAAAACCTGTATATTCTTTCCATAATTCTGGAGAATATGTATTAGATCTTAATTTTTTATCTAAATTGTAAACAATTTTTTTATTGTAATTTTGACTTAACCATTCCAAGAATCTTGCAGTAATTCTATAGCTATTTGTGTAGTTTTGTTTTTCGGAAAATTCAGTTAATGACCATCCCGCTTTTTCATTATCAATACCATATTTAAAGCGAACAAAATCAGCAATGCCTTCGGTTAGCCATCCTGGACCTGCTCCATTAGGGTATGATTGAATAATGTGCATGATTTCATGTGTCATTAAATCTAAATCATTTGGTCTTGAATGAAGCCATTTTGAACTTACAGTTACTCTTCCATCATGCGCATATGCAACACCATCATAGGCTGTGTCAATTTTAACAGTGATGTCCATTCTTGCATTTTTGTTAAAATCTTTGACCAATTTAGGATACACTTTTTGAATAATTTTTTTAAATCCCTCAATAATGGAAGGGGATAACTCAGCATCTTCATTGATAATGGAAATCTCAGGGGTCTTTTTATTTGAAATAAGATCCCCTTGTGCTGAAGCATTAAAAATTAGGCTAGTAAATAAAACAGTAATAAATAGTATTTGTTTCAATTTGTTGTAATTAAATAGTGAAGGTTTAAACTTAATTATTTCCATAGGGGACTTTTTTTTTGATAAAAATAGTAAAACGTTTTAGTAAAACAAATAATTAATTATTTTTTCGTATTAAATTTTTTAATAATTTGTATTTACATGGAGTATAATTATATCTTAATGTTTTATAATAAGATAGAAGTAATAATTTAAGGATTGTTGAAAATCAAATCGGTTTGATTTTGCAAAAAGTATTTAAATTGATATTCTAAATCTTTTATTTTACACAATCAGGTAAGTACAGGATAGAATTATGTTTAAAATTATTGAATTTGCTCTTTAATATGAAATTTTCATTTTGAACTAAATTAAGTAAAACGATTTACTTTAATAAATGATTATAAAAAATTTTGTCAAATTAATTCAGAACCATGAAAGTAAATCGATTTTTTTTAGAAAATAATTTTCGCAAGGCATTAAAATCAACCGCCTTAATATGTCTACTATTATTTATAACTTCTGCTAGCTCCCAAAAAATTACGGTAAACAAAATTCTATGTGAAAACAGGGTTAATCCTATTGGTATTGATGAAATTTCACCACGATTGAGTTGGGTTATAGAATCTTCAAAAAGAAATAGTAGTCAATCTGCTTATCAAATTCAAGTTTATAAAAGTTTGAATGCTGATAAAAATAATTTGATTTGGGATACTGCTAAAATTATTTCAGATCAATCAGTTCATATATCTTATGAGGGTCCAGAATTAATTTCTTCTGAAAAATATTATTGGAGAGTTCGGGTATGGGATCAAAATGGATCAGGCTCGAAATGGAGTTCCTTAAATATGTGGCAGATGGGGCTTTTGCATACTTCTGAAATAAAAGCAGATTGGATTGAAGTAAATTCTCAACCAATTACAGATCGTTCAAGCCCCTTATTTAGAAACGAATTTAAGGTTTCTAAAAAAATAGCATCTGCAATCGCCACAATAACATCGCATGGTTTATACCTAGCTTATATTAATGGTCAGAAAATAGGAGATGCTTATTTTACACCTGGTTGGACAAGTTATAATAAGAGATTGCAATACCAAACTTATGATGTTACGCACCTTTTACAACAAGGTAATAATGCTATAGGGGCGATGCTAGGAAGTGGTTGGTATAGAGGTAAATTGGCATGGGGTGATGAAAAATACGGTAAAACTTTAGCTTTACTTTTACAGATTGAAGTTACATATACGGATGGTACTTCAGAAATTATAGGTACAAGCGAAAGCTGGAAAACAGCCACAGGTGAAATATTGAATTCCGAAATCTATAATGGCGAAACTATTGATGCTAGTAAAGAAAAAAATGGGTGGAAACTTCCTAATTATAATGATACAGATTGGGAACTTGTTAAAGTCAAAAACCTTGATAAAAGTAATTTAATAGCCACCATAAACGAGCCCATCCGAAAGCATGAAACATTTAAAGTTATTGAAGTAATTACGACTCCAGAAGGAGATCAAGTATTAGATTTTGGACAAAACCTAGTAGGCTTTGTTCAAGTAAAAGTTAAAGGAAATAAAGGCGATAAGATTGTTTTAAAACATGCCGAAGTATTAGATAAAAACGGCAACTTTTACACAGCTAATTTACGAGAAGCCGCTCAAGAAAATACCTATATTTTAAAAGGAGGCGTAGAAGAAATCTTTGAACCTCATTTTAGTTGGCAAGGCTTTAGGTACGTTCGCGTAAAAGGTATTTCAGGAAAATTAAACCCTGAAAATTTTACAGCAATAGCACTGTATTCCGATATGAAAACTACAGGAAATTTTACAACATCTAATAAGCTAATTAATCAATTGCAACACAATATTGAATGGGGTCAGAAAGGTAATTTTTTAGATGTGCCTACCGATTGCCCACAACGTGATGAACGTTTGGGTTGGACTGGCGATGCTCAAGTATTTTTTAATACGGCTGCATTTAATATGCAAATAGATAATTTTTTCACCAAATGGATGAAAGATGTAAAAGCAGATCAGTTAGAAAATGGAAGTGTTCCTCATGTGATACCAAATGTTTTAAATGCACACGATAGTGGCTCAGCGGGTTGGGCAGATGTGGCAACTATTATTCCGTGGAATATGTATCTTAATTTTGGAGATAAATTGATACTTGAAAATCAATACACAAGTATGAAAGGATGGGTGGATTATATGAGTAGTCAAAGTGATAATTACTTATGGAATAAAGGCTCTCATTTTGGGGACTGGTTGTTTTATAGACCAGATGATGATAATGATGGTAGAGCGGCTTTAACAGATAAGAACTTAATTGCCCAATGTTTTTATGCAAATTCTACGCAACTTCTTATCAATGCTTCAAAAGTATTAGAAAAGCAAGATGAAGTAACGACTTATTCAGCTTTATTAAAAAATATTAAAGAAGCTTTTATGAATGAGTATATGACTCCAAACGGGGGACTCATTTCAAATTCACAAACGGCTTATGTTTTAGCGCTTAATTTTGATATGTTGCCTGAAAATTTAAGACCACAAGCAGCCAAAAGACTAGCTGATAATATTAAAAGTTACAATTATCATTTAACAACAGGTTTTTTAGGCACGCCTTATTTATGTCATGTACTTACTAGGTTTGGGTACCATGATTTAGCATTTACGTTACTTATGCAAAAATCATATCCTTCTTGGTTATATCCTGTGACTCAAGGGGCGACAACCATTTGGGAACGTTGGGATGGTCAAAAGCCAAATGGCGATTTTCAAACTACAACCATGAATTCCTTTAATCATTATGCATATGGTGCTATTGGAGATTGGATGTATAAAACACTTGGTGGTATTAACAGAAGTTTAGAGACAGATGGCGTAGGCTATAAAAAAATTATTTTAAAACCTCATGTAGCCAATAAACTGGTATCAAAAAAAGAAGAGGAGCAGTCAGAAGATGAAAAGTTAACGATGGTAAAAACAGATTTAGATACGTATTACGGAAAAATTAGCTCACATTGGCAAAAAAATGCTAATCAGATTTCTATGGATGTTACTATTCCTGTAAACACCACTGCTGAAGTTCATATTCCAAGTAATGATATAGAAAACATAACCGAAGGAACTTCTAAATTATCAAAAAGTAAGGATATTAAGATTATAACAACAACAGCGACAGAAGTTATTGTTTCTTTAGGTTCTGGGACCTATCATTTTACTATTAAAAATTAATTATAAAGCAAAAAAATAAATGGTTTTTCGAAGCAGAATAATCCTAATAATTTCCTATTTCTTTCTTTTTATCGGTTGTAATTCTTTTAAAAAGGATATTTCAAAATTTAGCGTTGAGCATTTGCTTTGTGAATATTTAGAAACACCGATAGGTATCGATACCGAAACGCCTCGATTTAAATGGGAATTAAAATCAGATATAAATGGCACAACTCAAAAAGGTCTTTATTTATCAGTCGGTACAGATTCGTTAGAGGTTTTGAGAGGCGAAGGGAATATGTGGCAATTGAATAATGCAAAAAATTCTGAATCATTAATTACTTACAAAGGAAAGAAACTAAGTCCCTTTACAAAATATTACTGGGGAGTACAGGTTATTAATAACAAAGATGTAAAGAGCGACATTGCAATTTCTAGTTTTGAAACTGGCATGATGCAACAAAATAATTGGGTTGGTTCTTGGATTACAGATGATAATGATAGTAATGTGAAACCAGCTCCTTATTTTAGAAAAAAATATTCCATTCAAAAGAAGGTAAAAAAAGCAATTGCTTATATAACAGCGGCAGGTTTGTATGAGTTGTATATCAATGGAAAAAAAATAGGAAACCATCGTTTAGATCCTATATATACCAGATTTGATAAAAGAAACTTATATGTAACGTATGATGTTTCAAATCAATTTAACCAAGGCGATGTTACTTTAGGAGTTCTGTTAGGAAATGGTTGGTATAATCATCAATCCACCGCTGTATGGGATTTTGATAAAGCGGGATGGAGAAACAGACCTCGATTTTTATTAAATGTAAGAATCACTTATGAAGATGATACTACTGATACTTTATATACAGATGATAGTTGGAAAACTTCGTTAAGTCCTATAGTATTCAATAGCATTTATACAGCAGAACATTATGATGCTAGAAAAGAACAACTGGGATGGAACACTCCTGAATTTAATGATAAAGGTTGGAGTCAATCGGTAGTAGTAAATGCACCTTCAAATAATATTGTAGCTCAAGCCATGGTGCCTATTAGAAATGTTGAGGAAATTAAACCTGTAAGCATACGAAAAATTTCAGATCAGAAATACATTTACGATTTAGGACGAAACATTTCTGGTGTTACTCAATTAAAGGTGGAAGGTAAAAAAGGAACTATATTGCGTTTAAAGCATGCCGAGCAATTAGATGATTCAGAAAATGTAGACCAATCTAATATTGATGTGCATTACAGACCAAAAGATGATTCAGATCCCTTTCAAACTGATATTTATATTTTGAGTGGTAACGAAATGGAAACCTTTATGCCTAAATTTAATTATAAAGGATTTCAATACATCGAAGTTACTAGCGACCAACCTATCGAATTAACCAAAGAAAGTCTAGTCGGTCAATTCATGCACAGTGATGTTACCCCTGTTGGAAAAATTGAAAGTTCAAGTGATTTAATCAATAAAATATGGGCAGCCACAAATGCATCTTATTTATCTAATTTATTTGGATACCCAACCGATTGTCCACAGCGTGAGAAAAATGGTTGGACAGGAGATGCGCATATTGCTATTGAAACAGGATTATACAATTTTGATGGCATAACTGTTTATGAAAAATGGTTGGCAGACCATAGAGATGAGCAAAAAGAAAATGGCGTTTTACCTTCTATTATTCCAACGTGGGGTTGGGGATATGATTGGGGCAACGGTCCAGATTGGACAAGTACGATAGCGATTATTCCTTGGCAAATTTATCAGTTTTATGGCGATACTCGTGCTCTGGAAGTTAATTACCCAAATATTAAAAAATATGTAGATCATATTACAGAAATCAGTCCAGAAGGGATTACAGATTGGGGATTAGGTGATTGGGTGCCTGTTAAAGATGTAACTCCTAAAGAATTCACGTCTTCGATCTATTATTTTGTTGATGCAACTATATTAGCAAAAACTGCCAAATTATTAAATAAGGAGAATGATTTTCATACCTATACTCAATTAGCTAATAAAATTAAAAAGGCGATAAACGATAAATATCTAAATAAAGAAACAGCTATATATGGTTCTGGTTTTCAAACTGAGTTAAGTGCTCCTTTGTATTGGGGAATAGTTCCAGAAGAATTAAAAACAAAAGTAGCAGCTAATTTAGCTAATAAAGTTATAGCAGATGGTAAGCACTTAAATGTTGGTCTTTTAGGAACAAAATCGATATTGAATGCTCTAAGTGAAAATGGTTATGAACAGCTAGCGTATGAACTCGCCTCTCAAGATACTTTTCCTTCTTGGGGTTGGTGGATTAAAAATGGAGCAACAACCCTTTATGAAAATTGGCCTATTGATGCAAAATCTGATATTTCAAGAAATCATATTATGTTTGGTGAAATAGGTGCTTGGCTTTTTAAAGGAATTGGTGGTATTTTCCCAGATCCAAACAATCCTGGCTTTAAGAATGTGATTTTAAAGCCAAATTTTGTAAAAGGACTTGATTATTTTAATGTGAGTCATACAGGGCCATATGGCGAAATTGTATCTAATTGGAAACGTACTGGTAATGATATAACCTATTCGATACAAATTCCTCCAAATAGTACGGCTACTTTTTATACTAAAGTAAGGACAGTTACAATTGATGGAAAAACTATTAGCTCTGAATCTGATTCTGGTATTCAATTAATTTCTGGAGCACATACTATTTTACTAAAAGAATAGATAAGGGTTAAACAATAAAAAACTAAAGAGAATTCAACTCTTATTTAGGTTGCTTCACCAACTAATTTTACAGTTTTGCATTAGTACTTGGTAAGCAGCTTTTAATAAGGAATACTATTGTACAATAATTTTTAAAAAATGTACTTATGAAAAATGTATTCTTATTAATCATGTTCCTTGTTTTTTCAATTAGTCAAGCTCAAAATGAGCAGGATGAAACTATGTATTCAGGAATTCTACAAAAACAGATTGATACCTTAAATTTATCTGGAGAAAAGAAAGATGCCTTTACTAAAATCAGTACTTCATATTTTGATAAAATGATGTATACAAGAGAAAAGGAAAGTTCTAAAATTGCAAAGTTTAAAGAATTAAAAAAGTTAAGTGAAGAGAAAGATAAAGAGTTAAAAGCACTTTTGAATTCAAAAGAATTTTCTTTATATAAAGAAATGCAAAAGGATAATCGTAAAATGTTAAAAGACAAATACGGTCAGAACTAAAAAATCAAACAATTTTGCTGGGCAAATTTTGTTTTTCTTTTGAGCATATCAATTTAATTAAAAAGACAGTTGTATTTTTATATAGATGAGGATTTCCACTACAGAAAAAAGGGTATTATTATTAACTGCATTATTTGCTGCAGTTGCTTTGAATGTTCATAGATTATTTGTTTTGTTACCAGGTGAAGTAAGAGCTATAGGACCACCCTGGGTATTTAATTTACCAGAGCTAGTTTTTCAAGTTTTATATCAATTTTCGTTTTGTATTTTTTTTGGTTACCTAAATTTAAAGTGGTTATTGTGGAGTTCAAGTTTAAAACCAATAAATACCTTAAAAAATTGCTTTTCAAATCTTATTTTTTTCTGTGTTCTATTATTGATTGGGAGTTTATTACAAAAAGCAATTTTTCAAAATGTAAGTATAAATAGATTGTATTTTGGAGGTTATTTTTTTAGGCTGCTTACAAGTTTATTCTTAATAGTAATTTTGGTAAAAATTTTACTTTTATATCGGTATCAGCGTAATAAAGAAATTGAAAATCAAAAATTAAGAACAGCCTATTTTGATGCTGAAATAAAAAACTTAAGGGCTCAAATTAACCCTCATTTTCTTTTTAATTCGCTAAGTAGTCTTTCAGCTTTAGTTAGAGAAAACCCGAAAAAAGCACAAAATTATATTGGACATTTATCTAAAGTATTTAGGTATTCTATGACCAATAATCCTGAGCAATTAATTGTATTAGATAAAGAAATTGAACTTTTAAATTCAAATATTGAATTGCTCAAAATGCGTTTTGAAGATGCTTTGCAAATTTCTATTCATGTGCCAGATTCAGGGTATAAAAAAATTCCTCACATGACTTTACAACCTTTACTTGAAAATGCAGTAAAGCATAATTTAGTTTCTCTCGAACATCCTTTACTAATAGAACTTTTTCAAGAAAATGGGAGTTTAATCTTTAGAAATACTTTAAAAAAGGCAGTTTATAAAGAAGTATCAACTGGTATTGGATTACTTAATTTAAGTGAACGGTATAAAATTGTAATGGGAAAAGAAATAGAAATAGAAAAAACAAATCTTCATTTTATTGTAAAGTTACCTTTAAACTAAATACTATGCCTATAAATATTGCTATAATAGAAGATGAACCTGCGATTGCTAGAAATTTAGAATTTATAATTAGTGAATTGGATAATAGCATTACAGTTTTAAAAAAGTTAGCCAGCGTGAAAGAGTCTGTTGATTGGTTGGAAAAAAATAGTCAGAAATGTGATTTGCTTTTAATGGATATACGACTAGAAGATGGTCTTTCATTTGAAATATTTAATAGTATACCACCAACAGTTCCTGTAATATTTATTACTGCTTTTGATAATTATGCAATAGATGCTTTTAAGGTAAATGGAATAGATTACATTTTAAAACCATTTGAAGAAAGCGATATAGAAAAAGCACTTACTAAATTTCAGCTTTCAAGAAATACGAATGTAAATCAAAATAAGATCGAGATGTTATTGGAACATTTTGAAAAATCTGATAAAAAATCATTTAAAGAGGCTTATTTGGTACATTTTCAAAATAAGTTAATCCCAATTTCAGTAGCTAGTATTCAATGGTTTTATACAGAACAAGAGGTGGTTTATGCCATGACTAATGAAGGTAAAAAATATGTAATTGATACTATTTTAGATAAGATTTGTGAAGAAATACCTTCTAAGCAATTTTTCAGGGCTAATAGGCAATATATCGTTCAGAAAACAGCCATTTTAGATGTTGATTTTTATTTTAATGGAAGATTGATTGTAAATGTTAGCCCAAAACCTTTAGAGAAAATTATAATTAGTAAAGCCAAAGCATCCGAATTTAAGAAATGGTTGGATGAGTAAATAGTTGATATACTTATCATTAGCATTAATAACTTTCTGTTTGTTGAATGATGTAATTTCTGCGAGGACTATTTTGTAATACTGTGAGCATTCTCTTTTTTTGATCTTCAGTAAAAGTATTCATACAGGCATCATCTGTATAATCCATATAATTTTCAATCATAGCTACTGTTTCACAACCAGCTTGATTTATTGGACAGCCATAATTAGGCGCTGCTGAATTTGGCGTATCCATACAGTAATCATCAAAAGAACAATCGCCATCTCCCCAAATATGCCTAAGGCCTAACCAATGCCCAACCTCATGGGTTGCTGTACGACCTAGATCAAAAGGAAATACCAAATTTGAAAAGCTTCCTTTTTCACTAGAACCAAAATATTTATATCCAATTACAATTCCATCAGTTTCTTCAGCTCCTCCAATATCGTTTAATCCTTCTAATCCAGAATTATCAGGAAATTGCGCATACCCAAGTAAATCTCTTCCTGAAAAACCACCAAAATTAACGGTCCATATATTAAAATAATAATCGGGAGACCAATAGTTGTTGGGTTTTATTATGGTTTCTATGGGGTTCCTAAAAGCACCCTTTGGCCATTCACTTCTTCCACCATCAATGCGATCTACTCCCGGTTCAGGTAAAACTGTTCCATCGGGAGCTGTAGTTGAAAGTACGAATTCGATTTGTGTGTCTGCTCCATTTGCGTTTTGACTATCCCCATTAGTTTCATTTTTTTTTCTAAAATCCTCATTCAAAACATCTATTTGTGATACTATTTGTTCATAAGAGATATTGGCTCCTGTGCCTATAGGTTCTCCGTTATGAATAATATGAACTACGACAGGTATGCGATATACTGTTATCATTTCTTCATGGTTAGTAGTATTACTATTATCTTTTTCACAAGCAGTTGTTGATAGTAAGGCTATGAATAAATAGTACAAACTGTATTTAATTCTTTTCATGGGTAGTTATTTTTTAGTTGAACCAAAAATAATAGTTAAAAAAGAGGTCATTAAAAAGATATGACTAAAGCTTATTTTTTAGAGGATAAGGCTGACATCTGAAGGGGTAGACTTTTAAAATGATTTTTCATGTGCTGTGTTTTTTTATAAATAAGACTTCACCCTCGTTTTTTACTGGCTCACCTTATAAATTGAATATCAAATAGTTTTATAAAAGACTTTTACCATAAAAAAAAGATGGAACTCACACAAAATAAACTAGACCCATCCTTTAGAGGCGGAATTTTTTTGATACTACTTGCGTTAGTAGTTCTCGAAATACTATGGAGTTGGAAAAAAGAAAAGAAAGTATATCAAGTAAAAGATACCTTAGCAAATTTAGCTATTTTACTTGGCTTTCAATTTTCTAAAATTCTATTCTTTGGGTTTCAATTTGGAATACTGACTTTTTTTTCAAAATATTCAATATTCAATTTTAGCTTTTCTCTAGAAATATTTATCCTAAGTTTTTTATTAGTAGATTTTATATACTATTGGTACCACAGGTTATCTCATGATATAAAACTACTATGGGCATTTCATTTGGTACATCATTCCAGTATCTTTATGAATTTGACCGTTTCTTATCGTTTAAACTGGTTAAGTGCTATCATTACACCTTTTGTTGTAGCTCCCTTGGTGATCATTGGTTTTCCATTGGAATATATTTTAATAGCGTTTGCTGTCAATCTACTCTATCAGTTTTTTCTGCATACTGAAACCATTGGCAAGCTTGGTTTTATAGAAGGTATTATGGCTACTCCATCTGCACATAGAGTACATCACGGATCTAACCCAATGTATATAGATAAGAATTTTGGTGGGATATTCATGATCTGGGATCGTTTGTTTGGAACCTATCAAGAAGAGATAGAAAAACCTATCTATGGGATAACAACAGGTTTTATTAGTAACAACCCATTTGTTTTAGTATTCAAAGGCTTTATCGATTTCATAAAAGGACAAATGAACTACAAAGGATAATGCTTCGCCTTTAAATAATTCAGCTTCACCCTAATTATTTAAAAAAGGAATTGAGGTTAAAATAATTTAGCTTAAAAATAAATAAACAAAAAACATTATGAAACATTCAATCTTACCCAACAAAAAAATGAACAACAGTATCTTAATGCTTATCTTGGTGTTATTCGCAATATCAATATCTTCTTGTGATAATAATGATGATGACGATCAAACCACGACTACAGAAATTTCTGAGGAGGAAGCAGTTGAAGCAATTACACTAGCGGTATCTCCAGATGCTGGAGGAATTATCGAACAAACTACCGAAGCCATTTATGTACTTGAAGATGATAGTGAAACGAGTAAAACCATAGATGAAGATTATGAGTGTGGCCAAGAATATGGAGCTACCTACACGAAATCGGCAAATACAGGTACTATTACTTATAGCGTTAATTATGGCTGGAGCTGGATACTTACCTGTAGCGACGGTATGTTGCCTTTAGCTGCGGATTTCAATCTAGATGGCGCTACAGCTTATGTAGGACCTAATGTAGCTTCTGAAGGAAGTGTTACGGCTTCTATTAAGGTTGAAAATCTGGATGGAGCAGAAGGTAGTTATGCATTAACTGAGAATTTTAATTTTGCTACAACACAAGAATCATTTGTTAAAAACAAAAATACTTTTACTACTGCTATAGCGCTTTCTACTACAAATCTAGAAGTTTTAAAAGCGAATTATACTATTACTTCAGGTACTATTACAGCTAGTTTTGTAGGTACATCTTCAAATGGCAATACCTATAATTTTTCAGGAACTATCATCTTCCATGGTAATCAAACGGCTACCATAACCATGGGAAGTGGAAATACGTATGAAATTGCATGGTAACTTTGTGACTATTCTTTAATTGATTTGGTTTTTTAAAAGCTTGAAGAATTTTCTTCGAGCTTTTTTTTATAGATATGCTTACAGGAATAATTCTAGATTATCTTTTTAAAAATCTAGATTTTTTTAATTCATTATAAATAAAGATTGTCATTATAAAAAAGATTATATCCTAAAATGATGCAGTCTCTTAATAGCATTACTATGTAATCACGAAATAGATTTGTTTAGCTCGAGCAATTATAATAATGAAAAAAGTACAAACTATATAGCAGAAAATATACGTCAGAAATTAAACATGGCAATAAATTAAGATAGTTTTTAATAAACTCATAATTTTTTAGTGTTAAAAATACACATATTCGATGTTTACTCTTGCATATGTCATTTTTCTTTATTTTATTTACAGGTGTATTTATTACACTTAATAATTAACCTGACTCACTTATGAAAAAAAAACTTATTCACTTTAGACCTAAATTTCTATTTCCCAACAATTTTGGGATCATGACATTTTTCTTACTCTTACTAACTATTTTTAGTTATGGTCAAGATCAAAAAACAGTTCAAGGAACTGTGGTTAATGAATCTGACGGAATACCATTATTAGGAGTTAATGTAATTGTTAAGGGTACCACAAGAGGTACTGTTACCGATTTTGATGGAAAATATTCCATTCAAGCTAGTCCTACTGATGTATTAGAATTTACATCAATTGGTTTTAAAACACTCGAAATGGCAGTATTAGATCAAACCATTTTGAATGTTTCCTTATCTGAAGATTTCACACAGCTAAATGAGGTTACTATAACAAGTATTGGTTACGGTTCGGTAGAAAGAAGAGAAATTACTAGTGCTGTTGCCAGTGTTGATGCGGAAGAATTCAATAAAGGTAATATAAATGATCCTGCTCAATTATTACAGGGCAAGGTGGCTGGTTTATCAATAGCAAAACCAGGGGGTGACCCAAATGCTGGATATAATATTCGTTTGAGAGGTCTTTCCACATTTGGAGCCAATTCACAACCTTTAATAGTTGTAGATGGGGTAATTGGTGGGTCTTTAGCATTAATAGATCCTAATGACATTAAATCAATAGAAGTCCTAAAAGATGCTTCTGCAGCAGCTATTTATGGTACAAGAGGAGCCTCAGGTGTAATCTTGGTAACCACTAAAAAAGCTATTGGAGTAGATTCATCAAGGATTGATTACAATTCATATATGGCAGTAGAAAGTGTAGCTGAGTTTGTTCCAAATTCAACTCCACAGCAATATATAGAAGCTGGGGGGGTAGATAATGGTTTCGAGACCGATTGGTTGGATCTGGTAACACGTACTGGTGTTTCAATGGTTCACAACTTAGCACTTTCTAATGGCACTAAAAATGGAAGTTATAGAGCATCTATTAATTATAGAGATGTTGAAGGGGTTGCTATTGGTACTGGTTTTGATCAATTAAACGCACGCTTCAACTTTGAACAGCGTGCATTGAATGATAAATTATTAATTACTCTTAATGGTGGTGTAACAAAAAGAAGAGCCCAATTTAAACCTTATGAAGCGCTTAGATTTGCAATCATCGCTGACCCAACCGCTCCAGTATATAATGGTGGCGATTCTGCAAATGGATATTGGGAGCCTAGTACACCTGAATATCATAACCCATTAGGGATTGCTAATGAGGTGACTGATGAGGGAATTTTTAAAACACTTTTAGGAAATATTAGAGCTAAATATAATTTCACTGATAATTTTGATATAACTACCTTTTATTCCTTACAATATGAAAGTGATTTAAGGTCTCAATATTTTTCTTCAAAAACACGTTTTGCTGCTGGTTCAGGTCAAAAAGGACGTGCTAATAAATTTGCAGAAGATCGACAAAATGAATTATTTGAATTAACAGCCAATTATCAAAAAAGCTTTAATGGCTTAAAAGTTTCACTTTTAGGTGGGTACTCTTGGCAACAATTTGGATTTGAAAATTTTAATGCATTCAACACCAATTTTATTACTGATGAATTGTTGTACAATGCCTTAGAGCTTGGTTTGGGAACCGCTACTGGTAGTGATGCCTTTGCTGGGATGAATAGTCAAAAGGAAGAATCTAGGTTGATATCATTTTTTGGTAGAGCCATGTTCAATTATGAAGACAAATTATTTATAAGTGGTTCGTATAGAAGAGAAGGGTCTTCTAAATTTGGAGCCAATGAACAATGGGGTGATTTTTATTCTATAAGTGGTGGACTTGATTTTGCTGAACTGTTTGAAATTCCTTTCAGTGCTTTAAAATTACGTGCAGGCTATGGAATTACTGGAAATCTTCCTAACCAAAATTATGAAAGCCGTACCAGACTATCTAGAGGTTCAAGAAGTTATTTTAACAACACACGTTATTTACAAGGAGTTAATTTTGCTTCAAATCCGAATCCAAACTTAAAATGGGAAGAAAAGGCTGAGACTAATATTGGTCTTGATTTTGGATTCTTGGATTCAAGGTTGTATGGTTCGGTAGATTTTTATAGCAGAAATACTTCAGATGTACTACAATCGGTAAGTGTTCCTGTTCCACCAAATTTTTATCCTACTACTCTTTTAAATATTGGAGAATTAAAATCTAATGGACTTGAAATAGCATTAAATGGTGCAGTAGTGCAGAAAAAGGATTTTAATTATACTACAGGAATTACCTTTTCTACCTTTAATACAGAATTGGTTAGTTTAGATGGTGATAGAGAACAAATTTTCTTAGGAAATCTTGGCGCGCCAGGGTTGAATAACATTTTAGTTATCCGTGTTAAAGAAGGAGAGAAAATCGGAGATATTATGGCTCCTACTTTTGAGGGACTCGATGCTGATGGTAAAAGAATTATAACCGATAGAAATGGTGATGGAACTATCAATCAAGAGGATGATGCTGTTGTTGCAGGTAATGGTCTTCCAGATTTTGAATTAGGGTGGAGCAATTCAATTAATTATAAAGACTTTGATCTTAATTTCACATTTAGAGGAGCTTTTGGTCATAGCTTAGTAAATATCAATAGAGCATATTATGAATCTCCTGCTGCTTCTAATAATTATAATCCTGTAAGAACAAAATATTACTTACCAGAACTAACACAACCTGAAAGTTGGAATAGCTATTATGTTGAAAAAGCTGATTTCATAAAATTAGACAACATTACCTTAGGCTATAATTTTAATGTTGGAAAATCTGCAATAAAGAGTTTCAGACTTTATGCATCTGGTCAAAATTTATTTGTGATATCTGGATATACAGGGGTGGATCCAGAGGTTCATTATTCGTATGGAGGATCACCTTTAGCGCCTGGAATTGATGATAGAAATTCTTATTTCCGAACTAAGACAATTAGTTTGGGGTTAAACTTAGGACTTTAATAAAAAAACTGAAATATGAAAACATTAAATATAAAATCGATTAGTATAGGCATGATTGTTTTGATGGTGGTCATTTCATGCACCGATTTGGAAACAAAGATTTATAGTGATTTAACTCCCGAAACGGAATACACAACTACAGACACACAATTAGCTGCAATTTTAACAGCTTACGAACCATTAAAAGGATATGCAGGAAGTTATTTTAACCTCCAAGAACTATCCACAGAAACCAGTGCCGCACCTGCAAAATTTGGTCCATGGGATGATGGCGGACTATGGGCTAGACTTCACAGGCATGAATGGGAAAATAACTCTGGAGATATTAATGGTGCTTGGAACTTATGTTTTAGCGGTGTTTCTACTTGTAATAGACTTATTGAGGAATTTCAGGCATCAGCCACGGATACAGAAGCAGCAGTTAATGAATTGAGAGCTTTAAGAGCTTTGTATTTTTATATGGCGATGGATTTGTATGGTGATGTACCATTAGTAACGTCTTTTGCAGATGCTGAAGCAAATCCTTCAAGAGCTCCTAAACAAGATGTGTACAACTATGTTGTTAGTGAATTAGAAGATTTAATTACAAAATTACCAACAACTACAAAAGGTGAGTTGTATGGTAGAATCAATAGTTGGGCTGCTATGGGTATTTTGGCTAGGGTCTATTTAAATGCAGAGATTTATACAGGTACACCTCAATGGGATAAAGTGGCAAATATTACACAGCAAATTATTGATGGAGGTCAATTTTCATTGGAAGCAAATTATTTAGATAATTTTGAAATTAAAAATGAAGGATCTAACGAGAATATTCTAGTTGTTCCTTATTCTAAATCAAGTGGTGCTGAATTTACGTTACACATGGAAACTTTACATCCTTTGAATAAAGAAACTTATGATCTACAAAATGGTCCTTGGAATGGATATACTGCATTGGAAGAATTTTATAATTCTTTTGATGATAGTGATGCACGTAAAGAAATGTTTATTGTAGGACAACAATATACCAGTGCAGGAGAACCTATAAATGACCCGAACGGAGCTATTGAGATAGATTCAGAAGGTAACCCAGATCCTGATGGGACTCCCTTAATTTTCACCCCTTATATCAATGAACTAACTCCTAAGGCTTTTAGTCAATCTGGAGCAAGAATCGGAAAATATAAATTTGAAAACGGTATCGGAACTGCTATGGATAATGATTTTCCTGTTGTTCGATATGCTGATGTTGTATTAATGCGAGCAGAAGCACTTTGGAGAGTAAATAACGCCAGTGCTGAAGCCATTGAATTGATAAGGCAGATTAGAGAAAGAGTAGGCTTGGGATCAATAAGTCCTATAACTGAAGATGCCTTGTATGATGAAATTCAAAGAGAATTAGCCTTTGAATGTCAAGCAAGAACTGTAATGGTTAGATTCGGAAGATTTGATGGGCAATGGTGGGAAAAAACAATTACCGATCCTAATAAAAATGTTTTTCCAATACCTACAGATCAGCTTAATGGAAATCCTAATCTAGTTCAAAATCCAGGATATTAAGCACATGTTAAAATTATAGTTTGAGTTATGTAATCAGGAAAGGCACTATTAATTGGTGTCTTTCCTAATTCTACCACACATGATAAGATATATTTTACGAACGTTTATAGTGTTGTTTTTAATTCTTCACGCTTCTTGCGAAGAAGAGTTGAAGGAGGGTAAAAACTATTTTTCAGACGAGACGAAACTATTTACGTTATTACCTCCTTCTCAAACAAACATTGAATTTAAAAATGAACTTAGTTACACAGAAGAATTTAATACCTATACCTATCGAAATTTTTACAATGGTGGAGGAGTAGCCATTGCCGATGTGAATAATGATGGACTTCAAGATTTGTTTTTTACAGGAAGCATGGTGTCCAATAAATTATACCTAAACCAAGGTAATTTTGTTTTTAAAGATGTAACAGATCAAAGCGGTCTTAACTCTTTAGGAGTTTGGTCTACAGGGGTAAGTTTTGCAGATGTTAACGGAGATGGATTATTAGACATTTATATTTGTAAATCAGGTAAACCTGAAGGTGCAAAAAGGCATAATGAACTTTTTATTAATAAAGGATTAGATAAAACAGGAACCTATCCTATTTTTCAAGAAATGGCTAAAGAATATGGGATAGCCGACTATGGTTTTTCAACCCATGCTGTTTTTTTTGATTATGATAAAGATGGAGATTTAGATATGTATTTGTTAAATAATTCTATAAAATCTATTGGCAATTACGATCTTAAAAAGGATCAAAGACAACTTCGGGATCCAAATGGAGGAAATAAACTTTATAGAAATGATGGTACATTTTTTACGGATGTTAGCGAGCAAGCTGGTATTTATGGGAGTGCTATTGGTTTTGGTTTAGGAGTAACGATAGGCGATATCAATAAAGATGGCTGGCAAGATATATTTGTATCTAATGATTATTTTGAAAAAGATTATTTATATCTCAATAATCAAGACGGAACCTTTACAGAAAACCTAGAGAATAGTATTGGTGAAATAAGTCTTGGATCAATGGGTGCGGATATGGCTGATATAAATAATGATGGATTCCCAGAGATTTTTGTGACTGAAATGCTTCCTAAAGAAGAGTCTCGTTTAAAAACCAAAACCATTTTCGAAGATTGGAATAAATATCAAGCAAATATTAATGCAGGCTATTACAAACAATTTTCTAGAAATGTGTTGCAACTCAATAGGGGGTATTCTGATGATAAGGGAAGTATATTTATGAGCGAAATCTCAAGATTTTCTGGAGTAAATGCTACCGATTGGAGTTGGGGAGCCTTAATAACCGATTTAGATAATGATGGCAATAAAGACTTGTTCGTTGCCAACGGCATATATAAAGATTTAATTGATCTAGACTATTTGAATTTCTATGCAGACCCTATTACCTCTCGACGTCTTTTTGAAGAAAGAGGAGGATTTCTTAAACAACTGATTGATAGTATTCCTTCAAATCCAATACCAAATTTTGTCTTTAAAAATAACGGAGATTTAACCTTTTCTGAGCAAACAAAAGCGTGGGGTTTTGAACAACCAACTTTTTCAAATGGTTCTGCATATGGAGATTTGGACAATGACGGAGATCTTGATTTGGTGTTGAATAATGTAAATATGACAGCATCTGTTTATCGTAACAATACAGAAAAGTTAAAACCTGAAAATCACTTTATCACCATAGCTTTAAAAGCGAATGCTCCTAATACATTTGCATTGGGGAGTCAGATTACCATTTATGCCGATAATAAAATACAATATCAAGAATTGGCTCCCATGAGAGGGTATCAATCTGCAGTTGATTATAGGGTACATTTTGGTCTTGGCAAAAGCACAAAAATAGACTCGATATGCATTCAATGGCCAGATTTAAATGTACAGACAGAAAGAGCTATTTCTGTAGATCAGATAATTTCTTTTTCGCAATCAAAAGAAGCAACAGTTTTTTTAAATAAAGAAGAACCTGTAATTGAAAAAAGTAAAACTTTCAGGACACTTAAAAATCATAAAGGACTAGATTTTTTATATAAAAAATCATCCTTTAATGATTTTAATCGAAATCCATTACTTTTTCAAATGCAATCTGACGAGGCGAAAATAGCCGTTGCAGATATTAATAATGATGGTAGAGATGATGTTTATTTTGGAGGAGCAAAAGGGCAACCTGGTAAATTATTGATTCAAACTGCAAAGGCAGAATTTGTAGAATTTTCGCCACAAAGTTTTCTAGAAAATCAATCTAGTCTCGATACGGCTTCTTGTTTTTTTGATGCTGATGGTGATGGTGATTTAGATCTTTATGTTTGCAGTGGGGGAAACGAGTTTCCTTCGACCTCTTCATCGCTAAAAGATAAACTTTATATAAATCAAGGTAACGGAGGGTATTTACTTTCTAATCAGAATTTACCAACCAGCAGGTATGAAAATTCATCTTGTGTAGTTGCTGCAGATATTGATAATGATGGGGATCAGGATTTATTTGTAGGAATACGTTCAAAATCATTTGAATATGGACAACCTGTAAATGGATATATTCTAATTAATAATGGGAAGGGTATATTTACAGATGAAACTGCTAAACGAGCTCCCAAACTTATAGGGGCAGGAATGATTACCGATGCCAAATGGTTTGATTATGATAATGATCATGATATGGATTTGGTCATGGTAGGAGAATGGATGCCTATTTCTTTATTTGAAAATAAAAATGGTCTATTCGTCCCCAAGTCAAATGAAGTTGGTTTAGATTTTACAAATGGTTTTTGGAATACTGTTGAAATAGCAGATTTAAATGCTGACGGCTATATGGATATGGTAGTAGGTAATCATGGTTTAAACACCCGATTTACAGCTTCAGCAAAAAAGCCTATCCGTATGTATCTTAAAGATTTTGATGATAATGGAAAAACGGAACATATTATAACCACTTATAAAGGAGAAAAATCATTTCCCTTGATAGGAAAGGCCGATTTGGTTTCACAGCTCCCTTATCTAAAAAAGAAATATTTGAAATTTAAAAGTTATGAAAGCCAGACTGTAGAGGATATTTTTGGCGCACAAGCAATTAATACTGCAAGAATGCTTGAGGTTCATACCACTACCACCACATGTTACATAAATCAAAATGGTGTATTTAAAGAACATAAACTACCCCCAGAGGTGCAATTTGCACCAGTATATGCTATAGAAGTATTAGATTACGATAAAGATGGGCATCAAGACTTATTAGTAGGCGGTAACTTTTATTGGTCAAAACCCGAAGTTGGTATTTATGACGCAAGTAGGGTTTCCTTTTTAAAAGGAAATGGCAAGGGAGATTTTAAATTTATAGAAGCAAATGAATCGGGAGTTTATGTTAAAGGAGAGGTAAGAGCTATTAAAACCATAACTGTAGGAGATAAAAAAGAAACCATGCTTTTGAGAATGAATGATAGTCTTTCAATTTTAGAGCAAAATATGAAATGAGATATGAGTAAACTCTTTAATTTTTTATTTTTCATTTTCTGCATTTCTTTTTTCTTACTAGGGTGCACCAGATCTAATGAGAAGTTGTATAAACTTCATGAAAAAAGTGAATTAGCGAAAGGGGTAAGGCAGGATAGTCTTTTTATGGGACTTTATCTTAAAATGCCTTTAAAAGAATTTAGAACGTATAGTTTTGATATGAATATCAAAGGAAAATTTAAGCAAGGAGGACAAAAAAGTCCCAATTGGGTTCAAACTAATTTAGAAGCACTCTCTTATCCTGCAACTCTTACGTTTTATCCTAATTTTAAAAATGATTCTATAAATGAATTAAATGCGGCTATCTATTATGAAAATGCAAAATTCAAAGATGGCATTTTTGAAAAGGATAGTCTTTTATTGGATGTTCTTAACTTAATGGATAAATGGTATGGAGGGCCTCATTTTAAAATCAAGAGCCCTATGTTTTATAAAGAAGATATTTATGTAAAGGTAAATGGCAATCGTAGAATTACCTTATATCCTGATGCTAGTGGACAAATTATAAATCTGTGGTATGTAGATTTAACCAATTTAAAAGAAAAAATTAGGGAATGAAGAGGCTAAACTTTAATTATTTTATCATCGTAGTTTTACTAGGCATTAGCTGTCATCAAGAGAAACCTATGGAGTCAAATAAGAAATTATTTGAATTGATGACCAAAGAGAGTACCGGAATTTCATTTGTCAACCAGCTTAAATATGACAAAAATTTTAACGTATTCACCTATCGGAATTATTATAATGGAGGAGGAGTAGCTATCGGCGATATCAATAATGATGGGTTGTCAGATATTTATTTTACCTCCAATTTGGAGGGCAATAAATTATACCTCAATAAAGGTAATTTCCAATTTGAAGATATCTCCAAAAAGGCAGGTGTCGAAGGAAATCGTTCGTGGTCTACAGGGGTAAATATGGTTGATGTAAATGCAGATGGATTATTAGATATTTATGTTTGTAATTCTGGAGATATTGATGGAGATGATAAACAGAACGAACTCTTTATAAATAACGGTGATCTTTCCTTTACTGAAAGTGCAAAAAGTTACGGTTTAGATGATAACGGACTTTCAACACATGCTGCATTTTTTGATTATGACAATGATGGCGATTTAGATGCATATGTAGTCAATAATTCTTTTAGAGCTATTGGTTCTTTTGATATTAATAAGAATGAGCGTCAGATCAGAGATTCCATTAATGGCGATAGGTTTTATGAAAATAAAGATGGTCATTTTGAAGATGTAAGTGTAAAAGCTGGAATTTTCGGAAGCACTATTGGTTTTGGATTAGGGGTTATGATTACAGATTTAAATGATGATGGATGGCAAGATATTTATGTGTGTAACGACTTTTTTGAGCGAGATTATAGTTACATGAATAATGCCGACGGAACTTTCTCAGAGCAATTGATTACTCAAATGCCATCTATTAGTATGGCTTCAATGGGGGTTGATGAAGCAGATATAAATAACGATGGTTTCCCTGAAATTTTTATTACTGAAATGCTACCTAAAGAAGAAGCGCGGATTAAAACTTCTATGTCTTTCGAGAGTTGGAACAACTATCAACGGAAGATTAAAAATGGGTACCATCATCAGTTTACAAGAAATATGTTTCAATTTAATAATGGTTTAGATGATCATAAAAATATATCTTTTAGTGAGATTTCTAGATTAGAGGGAATGGAAGCTACAGATTGGAGTTGGAGCGTGCTTATGGCTGATTTTGATTTAGATGGATATAAAGATGTCTATATTACAAATGGGGTCTATCAAGATATTCTTAACCAAGACTATCTAAACTTTATAGCTAATGATGTTGTAGCAAAAAGTGTAGTTTCTGAAAATGGGGTTAATTACAAAAAATTGATAGACATTATTCCCTCTAAACCAATATCAAATGTAGTATACTCAGGGCATTCAAATTCTGGTTTTTCAGATAAAACTAAAGCGTGGGGTTTATATAAGCCAGGCTTTTCTAATGGTATGGCTTATGGAGATTTAGATAATGATGGCGATTTGGATCTAGTGGTGAATAATGTGAATTCGGAAGCATTCGTGTATAAAAATAATTCAGATGTAGTTCCTCCAAAAAAAGGCTATATAAAACTACAATTAAAAGGGGCTGATAAAAATACATTTGCGTTAGGAGCCAAAGTATCCTTATATCAAAATGGTCGATTGCAAATTTTAAGACAAATGCCGAGTAGAGGCTTTCAATCTTCTGTAGATCCTTCTTTAGTTTTCGGAATAAAAGATAGAACTCTAATTGACTCTATAGTTATCAACTGGCCAACAGGAAAACGTTCAAAAATTGCCAATATACAACCCAATCAGTCGATTTCCATTGATGAAAACAATGCTAATATGCTTTTATCCACAAGAGATAAATCAAATACTGTAGTAACGGGTTTTAAATTAGAAACAGTTAATAGTGATGTAATCGGAATCATTAGGCATGAGGAGGATCAATTTAACGATTTTGATAGAGATGGGTTAGTTTTTCAAATGAGTTCAACGGAAGGGCCTAAAATGGCAATAGCCGATATCAATGGAGATGGTTTGGATGATTTATTTCTATGTGGGGCAGCGGGTTTTGTAAGTCAATTATTTCTCCAAAATAAGCAAGGTAAATTAATCTTAAAGCCGAACATGAGTTTTGAAGAAGATAAGCGATCTGAAGATGTTGATGCCTTATTTTTTGATGCTGATCAAGATGGGGATAAAGATTTATATGTAGTAAGCGGAGGTAATGAATATCCAAGTACTTCATCTGCACTTAGTGACCGTCTTTACTTAAATGATGGGAACGGAAATTTTACACGTACCATACAAATACTACCCACATCATCATTTGAGAGTACCTCATGTGTAAAGGCTAGTGATTATGATAATGATGGCGATCTAGACTTATTTGTAGGGGTAAGGCTTAAAGATCGGAACTATGGAATTCCGCAAAATGGCTATCTACTTCAAAACAACGGTAAAGGTATATTTAAAAATGTCTCTCAAGAATTGGCTCCTGATTTGCAAAATTTAGGAATGATAAAAGATGCTGTTTGGACAGATTTTAATAAAGATGGAAAACAAGATCTAATTATTGTTGGGGATTGGATGGCTATTGAAATATTTCAACAGGATGATGATGGCTTTAAAAAAATAAATCATAGCAAACTTTCCTATAAGGGATGGTGGAATACAATAGAGGCTGTAGACTTAGATAATGATGGAGATGATGATTATGTGCTGGGAAACCATGGTTTAAATAGCCGTTTTAAAGCCTCTGAAGACAAGCCAATAGCATGTTATATAAATGATTTTGATCAAAACGGAACTATTGAACAAATACTATGTACCTATAATGGTGAAATAAGCTATCCTTTAGTATTACGTCATGATTTAACAGCACAACTTCCCTATTTAAAGAAAAGGTTTCTGAAATATGAAGATTATAAATTAAAACCCATTGATGAAATATTCTCAAAAGAACAACTTTCTTCCTCTCTTTTACAAGAAGTTACGTATTTGGAAAGTGCAGTTTTATGGAATAATAATGAAGGGTTCAGCTTAAAAGCTTTGCCACGAGAAGCCCAATTTTCTCCTGTTTATGCCATCTGTAGTAAAGATATAAACAATGATGGTTATAACGATATCTTATTAGGAGGCAATCTTTGGGAGGTAAAGCCAGAAATTGGTAAATATGACGCTAGCTATGGATTATGCCTTTTAAATGATAAAAAAGGAGGGTTTACCGCTATTCCTAATACTGAAATAGGATTAAGGATAAATGGGCAGGTACGAGATATCAAAGAAATAGACATTGCAGGTGAAAAGTATATTTTGTACGCAAAGAACAATGATAAGGTACAGTTTATTAGAACGGTAAATGAATAAGTGATAAAATAAAGAGAATGAGAGTATTGAATACGTGTCGAATGATATTGTTTACTGGTTTTTTTTGTCTTCTGAGCTGCAAAGATCAGCCGATTCTTTTTACAAAACTTTCAGAAAAAGAAACTCATATAAATTTTAATAATACTGTTTTTGAAAGCGATAATTTTAATATCAACACTTACTTATATGCCCACAATGGAGGGGGTGTGGCATTAGCTGATTTTAATAATGATGGTCTTCCTGATATTTATTTTACTTCCAATCAAAAAGCCAATCAATTATTTTTAAATAAAGGAGATTTTCAATTTGATGATGTTACAATGCGTGCAGGAGTATCAGGACCTGTGGGTGAAGGAATATGGTGCACGGGTGTAACTGTAGTCGATATTAACCAAGATGGCTGGTTAGATATATATGTGAATTACCTTTGGGATGGTAAAATGTTTTATGGTGAAAATAAATTATTAATCAATAAAGGAGACGGAACCTTCGAGCAGAAAGCTAAAGATTATGGTTTAGATTTAAAAGGCTATTCTCAACAGTCCGTTTTTTTTGACTATGATAATGATGGGGATTTAGACATGTATCAACTCAATCACTCTGTACATGACTTGGAAGTATATGTAAAGGTTGAAAAAAGATTAGAAAGAGATCATTTAGCAGGAGACCGTTTGTTTGAAAACCAATCGGGTACATATGTTGATGTAAGTGAAGAAGCCAAAATTTTTGGGGGAGCAACTGGTTATGGATTGTCAGTGGCTATAGCAGATTTAGATGATAATGGTTGTGCAGATATTTATGTATCTAATGATTTTCACGATAACGATTATGTATATTACAACCAGTGCGACGGAACCTTTAAAGAAGATGTAAAAAACAGTACCTCAAGAACGAGTACATTTTCTATGGGTAGCGATATTGCAGACGTTAATAATGACGGCCTTTTAGATATTATGACCCTCGATATGAAACCTGAAGATGAAGTAGTAAGAAAAAAATCGGCAGGTGCAGATCCTTATAATATTTATGAATACAAAAAAAGTTTTGGCTATAATGATCAGTTTCCTCATAACATGCTACAGCTTAATAGGGGAAATCTTTTTGAAGGACATTCACAATTTAGTGAAGTTGCTCAAATGGCAGGGGTAGATGCTACTGATTGGAGTTGGTCGGTACTTTTGGCAGATTTTGATAATGATGGAGCAAAAGATATATTCATAACCAATGGAATATTACGACGACCTAATGATCTTAACTACATCAATCATATTTATAATAAAGCATCTGCTGAACAAAAATCAGCATTAGATCTTGCTAAAATGATGCCAGACGGCAAGATGCCAAACTATGCCTATAAAAATATAGGAAATTTAGCTTTTGAAAATGTTTCTAGTAAATGGGGATTAGATTTAATAGGATGTTCCATGGGAGCTGCTTATGCTGATTTGGATAATGATGGAGACTTGGATTTGGTAGTTAATAACCTTAATGCACCTAGTGTAGTTTACAGGAATAATACAGAAAGTGTAACTGAAAATAATTTCTTAAAAATAAAATTAAAGGGTAACTCTAAAAATAGAAATGGTATTGGAGCAAGAGTAATTCTTGAGGTATCCGGAAAAAAAATGGTTCAGGAAATGAATCCCGTAAGAGGATGGCTATCTTCTTCAAATGGTGATATGGTGTTTGGTTTAGGGGGTGAAAATACCGTAGAAAAATTAAAAGTTATTTGGTATGATGGAAGCGAAGAAAAACTTTTTAATGTGCCCTCAAACCAGACAGTGAGCCTAAATTATCAAAAAAAATTATCTCTAGCAAAAGCTCCAAAAACCGAGGTGAAGTTGTTTCAAAAGCTAGAGAACGATAGTCTCAAATTTGTCCATACAGAAAATCATTTCACTGATTTTGATGTGGAGTATTTACTTTCACATAAACTTTCGACAGAAGGACCAAAAATGGCTGTAGGAGATATCAATAATGATGGGTTAGAGGATATTTATATTGGAGGTGCTAAAGGTCAGATAGGAGCATTATATAAGCAAATAGAAAAAAACAAGCATTTTTATTTTGAACCTTTAAATGTTGGATTTTTGGAACCCGATAAAGAAAAAGAAGATATAGATGCCATTTTTTTGGATATTGACTATGATGGGGATCAAGATTTATATATTGTTAGCGGAGGAAGTCATAGCTCTCAATACACAGACTATACAGATCGGTTATACCTTAATAATGGTAATGAAGGTTTTTTTAAGTATGAGGGTAAATTACCTCAATCTAATGGAGCTGTAGTGGAAAAGGGAGATTTTAATAAAGATGGTTATATTGATTTATTTGTAGGAACAAGATCTTTGTTTGGAGCCTATGGAATTGCACCTGATAGTTATATTCTTTGGAACAAAGGAAGCAGTAAGACCAAGATGCAAAAAAATATTTTAAAGATGACAACCCTAAAAAACTTGGGTATGGTTACCGATGCAAGTTGGAATGAAACTGAGAGTAACCTTGTTATAGTAGGAGAGTGGATGCCTATAACATTTTTAAAATTTGAAGGTGATGCCTATACAAAAACAACATTACCTAACTCCTCTGGCTTATGGAATACGGTTTATTTAGCCGATCTTAATGGAGATGACACCTTAGATCTATTGGTAGGAAATATGGGGTTAAATAGCTCATGGAAGGCAACAGTCAAAGAACCTCTTACTTTAATTGTTAAGGATTGGGATCAAAATGGATCTGTAGATCCTCTTGTTGCATACTATAAAGAAGAAAAACAATGGATTTTTAATTCTTTAAATGAACTACAAAAGCAAATGCCTTTGGTAAGAAAACGGTACACAAATTATGATACGTACGCCAATGATGCCTTGGATAAAGTCTTTTCTAAAGAAGATTTACGTTCTGCAGAACTTAAAAATGTTCAAACCCTAGCTACCACAATGTATCTTCACAAGGGGCAAGATTGGGTAGCAATACCCTTACCTATCCAAGCTCAAATGGCTCCCGTCTATAGTTTTTTGACAGCTGATTTTAACTCAGATAGTTTTTTAGATATTATTGCTGTTGGTAATTTTGAAGGATTCGCACCTTCAATGGGTAAACAAGATGTTTCTTATGGCACTCTCTTACTAGGTGAAAAACAAGGTGCTTGGAAGTATGTGGAACCTCAAAAAAGTGGCTTTTCAACAAAAGGTATGAATCGTGATATTAAAGAAATTAAAGTGGGAAGTGAACAGTGGCTTTTTATTGCAAATAATAACAGTAAGATTGATTTATTTAAGATAAATAGACCGTTTTAGGAAAATACTTTTAAAGTATGACCTTCAAAAATAGCTAAAATTCATTTTTAATAGAAATAACTTGCAGAATAGGTAAATCTTTACTTAATTTATAAGTGTAAAAAAAACACTTTATATTGAAATTTGTCATTACCTAAAGATTAGATAAACAGATAAAAAAAATCAAACTTCATAATACTTAAAAAATTTACAAATGAAAAACTTCCGAATTTTTTTGACCCCAATAATTTGTTTACTAGTCATTAGTTGTAAACAGTCTGAAAAATCTTCTAATGAAAAGGTTATTTCTGAAGAATCTATTGGTTTTATTTTAGAACCAGTAAATATTCAAAATGTAAAGCTTACTGATGAATTTTGGTTGCCAATAATAAAGCGAGTGCAAGAAAAAACAATTGCTTATGCTATAGAAAAGTGTGAAGAGGAAGGCCGTTTTGATAATTTTTTAATTGCAGGCGGGAAAATGTCAGGACCAGTGAAAGGGGTAATGCCTTTTGATGATTCTGATGTTTATAAGGTTATTGAAGGTGCTTCTAATTCATTAATTAGTGCCCCTAATAAACCATTGGAAAAATTATTAGACTCTATAATTGGAATCATTAAAATAGGTCAAGAACCAGATGGCTATTTAACTACGTGGAGAACCATTAATCCTGCTAAGCCACCAGCGCCTTGGGTTAAAGTTATTGAAGGGAAACGATGGGAATCTTTATTTATGAGTCATGAATTATATAATGCTGGACATATGTACGAGGCTGCTGCAGTGCATTACGAGGCAACAGGAAAAAGAGATTTCTTAGATATCGCTATAAAAAATGCAGATTTAATGGTAAAAACTTTTGGGGATGCTGAAGGCAAAATCAAAGCAGTTCCTGGGCATCAAATTATCGAATCTGGTTTAATAAAATTATATCAAATTACTAAAAATGAAGATTATTTAAATCTTGCTAAATATTTTTTAGATAACAGAGGTAACCCTGAAAATCACGAATTATATGGCTCATATTCACAAGATCACATACCTGTTGTTGAGCAAGATGAAGTGGTAGGACACGCAGTAAGAGCTGTTTATATGTATGCTGCAATGGCTGATATAGCAGCGCTTAAAAAAGATTCTACTTATCATAAGGCAATCGATAAACTTTGGGACAACATGGTAGAAAAGAAAATGTACATTACTGGTGGTATTGGCGCAAAACATGAAGGGGAGGCATTTGGAGAAAATTATGAGCTTCCTAACTTAACCGCATATAATGAAACATGTGCTTCTATTGGCGATGTTTATTGGAATCATCGTATGCACAATCTCTCAGGAGACGTTAAATATTTTGACGTAATTGAGCGTACGCTTTACAATGGATTGATTTCTGGATTGTCTTTAGACGGAACAAATTTTTTCTATCCAAATGCTTTAGAATCTGACGGAAAATACGAATTTAACCAAGGTGCAGCTACACGTAAATCTTGGTTCGACTGTTCTTGTTGTCCAACTAATATAGTTCGTTTTATACCTGCCCTGCCAGGACTCATTTATTCCAAGACTAATAATGAAGTGTACATAAATCTTTATGCTTCGAATGAAGCTACTATTGATCTTGCAAATAATAAAGTAGCTGTTTCTCAAAAAACCAGTTACCCCTGGAACGGAGATGTTCAAATTAAAGTAAATGCAAATAACGAGGAAAAGTTCAATGTAAAAATGCGTATACCAGGTTGGGCCAAAAATGAGGTGCTACCAGGAGGTTTGTATAATTATATTAATGATATGGCAAACAGTGTTGAGGTTTATATTGACGGTAAGAAAGAAACTATCAATTCTATGGATGGATATGTGACACTTTCAAGTGAGAAAATTAAAGGAAAGACTATAGAATTAAAATTTCCAATGACAGTTCGTATGGTTGAAACATCAAGTCTAGTAGCAGAAAATAGAGGTAAATTAGCATTAGAATATGGCCCTATTGTCTATGCGGTGGAAGAAATTGACAATAAAGAAAACTTTGATAACATTACACTTCCTAAGATAAGTGATTTTAAAGTTCAAATGGAGCAAAATCTATTGGAAGGTGTAAATACTATTCAAGATAGTCGTCTTAAAGCAATTCCGTATTATGCATGGTCTAATAGAGGTGTAGGTAAAATGAAAGTATGGATAAATCAAGAATCTGAATAAAAATTTAACTTTAGTAGGGTAGCAGGTAATTTGTATTTATTATGCTTAACATACATATTTAATAGATTATAAATATTTTGGTAAACCCCGATGATTAATTAATTATCGGGGTTTATTTTGTCTTAATTATTTAATAGGAAATAAATATTTTTCTTTTTCAAACAAGACCAAAAAGAAGGTAGTTCATATTACAACAGTAAAAGCTACGCCATTAGTGTCAAAAGTCAAATTAACTATATTCGTAATATCCTAAAAGCATAAAACCTTGAAAATCATACGATTTGCAAGGTTTTGATACTTGTTGAATTCTCATTCAGTGACCGGGCTGGGGCTCGAACCCAGGACCCTCTCCTTAAAAGGGAGATGCTCTACCAACTGAGCTACCAGGTCATTATTTCAATAAAAATGCTATCAGATGTTTTCCCTGTTAGCGGGTGCAAATATACTATCAATAATTAATTTTCCAAGCCTATTTCAAGATAAATTTATTTTTTTTTGATTTGAGTTTAATTTAATTCAATTTTACACAAAATATGAGCATGAAAATAGTACTAGTTGGGTATATGGGAAGTGGTAAAAGCACCGTTGGAAGGTTGCTTTCTAAGAAATTGAATATCAAATTCATAGACTTAGATGAGTACATAGAATCTAAATTAAATTGTAATATATCTGATCTATTTAAAGAGAAAGGAGAACTTTTTTTTAGAAAAATGGAGCACAAGTATATTCAAGAGATAATGTATAAAAAAAATCATTTTGTGTTGTCGACAGGTGGAGGAACTCCATGTTATTCGAATAATTTAGATGTTATAAAAGCAGAAACTTCTAATGTTTTTTATTTAAAAGTTTCAATTAATGGACTTATTGAAAGATTAATAATTGAAAAAGAGAATAGGCCTTTAATAAAAAATATAAATAATGAAGATTTGCCAGAGTTTATTGGCAAGCATTTATTTGAAAGAAATATTTTTTATATGAAAGCAAATCATATAATTTCTTGTGATGATAAAAGTCCAGAAGTTATAGTAGATGAGGTGTTTTCTAATTTAGCTTAAATATACCGTATCCTCTTTTGCTTTAAATTCTACTTTTACTTGTTCTTGTAAAGATGTAGAAAGCGATATTCCTTTATAATCAGCTTTAACAGGATATTTTTTATGATTTCTGTTTACTAAAACAGCCGTTTTTAATTGTTTTAGTGGCACACGAAGAAAATGATGAACCCCATATATTAATGTCATTCCTGAATTTAAAACATCATCAACCAAAACAACAGACTTGTTTTTATACATTTCTTCAGAAATTGAAGTTTTTACACCTGTTAATAACGGATTTTTTTTATCCATGCTTACCTTACATATTGTAATTTCTGCAGTTGTAATTTCTGTAAGAACTTTTTCTATTTTTTTAGCAAAATTAAGTCCTCCACCTTCTATACCTGCAATGATAATCTCTTTTTCATCAACATTAGCTTCATAAATTTGATACGCTATTCGTTTTATCTTATGCTGTATCTCTTGGTGTGTTAAAATTATATTTTGCATTTGTTTTTTATTTTCATTTCAAATATAAAGAAACGGTTCTTTACTCTTCTTTTTTTTTAGTTACAGAAGGGTCGTCAATATAATCTTCAATATCTCTTCGATCTTTTTTAGTAGGTCTTCCTGTTCCTTTTTTTCTATAATAATCTTTAGAAAATTTTAAAAGTTCATTATTTTCAAATTCTGATGCAGGAGTAGTATCTTTTCTATAAATATCAACCAATTTAGCCCCAACTCTATTTTCAGGAATATCAAGAACGGTTAGCTCGTAGTTTATCTGATTTTTACGAACAATAATTTTATCCATAGGTAACACATCTCTTGAAGGTTTTACTACAGCACCATTAACTTTTACATGACCTTTTTTACAGGCTTCAGTACCGATATTACGGGTCTTAAAATAACGTACACACCAGAGGTATTTATCTATTCGCATAAACAATGGTAATTCTTTCTTAATCTTTTCTGCAAAAATAGTGGAAAATTGTATCTTGCGGCACTTAAAATAAGATTGATGAAAATCAGAAATGTATATTTTTTAATAATTAGTGCAATTACTATTTTTTCTTGTAAAAAAGATGATAATAATATTGAAATTATTCCTCCTACAGATATAAGCGAAATAATTGTTCGCGATGAAGCGAATCTACAAGATTATTTTGCAACTCATTTTTACAATTACGAAGAGTTTGAAAACCCACCTGTAGATTTTGATTATAAAATTAAGATAGATACAATTGCAGGAGATAATAGTGATAAAACACCTATAAAAGATTCAGAGAATTTCGGATTTAAGACTGTTGTGGTTAAATCGGAGAATGTTGGTATTGATGGTACAGAAGTTATTGATCATAAAGTATATTATTTAATAGCTAAACAAGGTGTAGGTGCTGGAACAACTTTTGCAGATTCTACATATATTAGATATCAGGGAGAGTTATTAGATGGTACTGTATTTGATTCATCTTCAACGCCAGTATGGTTTAATTTACCTAGTTTAGTTCCTGGTTTTGCTCATGGTATTACGAGTTTAAAAGCTGGCGGTAATGTAGTTGAAAATGAAGATGGAACTGTTGATGTTGAAGATTATGGTGTAGGAGTTATTTTTATGCCATCTGCTTTAGGGTATTATGCAACAAGCCAAGGAAGTATTCCTGCGTATTCTCCTCTAATTTTTAAAATTGATTTATTAGCAGTAAACCCAACTGACCCTGATGGTGATGGTATTCCATCTTATTTAGAAGATGTTGATGGTAATGGTAGATTAAATAATGACAATACCGATTTAGAAGACGAGCAACCTTTTAATGTTTTTTATCCTAATTATTTAGATGCTGATGATGATGGAGATGGTACTCCTACTAGAGAAGAAATTAATTTAGATGAAGACGGTAATTTTGTAAGTTTTAAAGATACTGATGATGACGGTATTCCTGATCATTTAGATAAAGACACAAAATAAAAAACATTTTATAAAAACAAAAAGCCCAACAATAATGTAGGGCTTTTTTTTTATATGCTATTTTAATAATTTAAAGCTTTAAAGACAAACTCAAAATTAGTTGATCCGGTCTTGTATCAACTCGATCTCCAACTATTCCGCCTCCATTAGCTTCAATTATAGAGATTTCATTCTCGCTGAATCCTCTTTCATAACGTAAATCAATTCCTAACTTACCTAAGTTTACACCGGCTCCTATATTTAAACCAACAGTAAAATCATTTTCTACATCACCTAAGGTAACACCATCAAAGTCTGTATCTAAAATGTATTGTAATGCTGGACCAGCAAATACATTTAAGGGACCAATAACTTTGAAACCTATTAATAGTGGCGCATCAAGTTTACTCATTTTAAGACTATTATTCTCATAGTCTGATTTTGTTTTGGTATACACTAATTCAGGTTTAAAATAAATTACATTTCCTAATTTTCCGAATACACCAAGATGATAACCCACATTACTGTCAGGGTTCCTATAAGCCTGTCCTGCAGATTCAAAATAATCGCCGTTTGCGCCATAATTTAAACCTCCTTTAATACCAAAACCTGAACCACTTTGTGCAAATGCAACACAGCCTATTAAGCCAAGTATTGCTGATAAAATTGTTTTTTTCATATTGTTCTATTTTTAGATGTATTATGATATCAAAGACAATACCAAATACCATTAATTACATAATGAACGATTTATAATATTGTTTATTGCTCATTTTAATGATACCAAAATTGATTTTTTTTTAATAATAAAATTAACTCAAAAACGTATGAATTTAATCTAATCCAAATTCAACTTTATTTTTTTATTAAGTAAAATGCTTACTTAGTTGACTATATTTGCGCTTATTTATATACGATTTGAAATTTACATTAAAGCATACAGACCTTAATAGCAAGGCAAGAGCAGGGGAGATTATAACAGATCACGGAAAAATAGAAACACCTATTTTTATGCCCGTTGGCACCGTAGCATCTGTAAAGGGAGTACATCAGCGAGAACTTAAAGACGAGATAAACCCTGATATAATTTTAGGAAACACCTATCATTTATATTTAAGACCAAAAACAGCTATTTTAGAACAAGCTGGAGGCTTGCATAAATTTATGGGTTGGGATAGAAATATATTAACAGATAGTGGAGGTTATCAAGTTTATTCTCTATCAGGTAACCGTAAGATAAAAGAAGAAGGTGTAAAGTTTAAATCGCATATTGATGGGTCATACCATGTTTTTACACCCGAAAATGTAATGGAAATTCAGCGTGTAATTGGTGCTGATATTATTATGGCATTTGATGAATGTACACCCTATCCGTGTGATTATAAATATGCGCAACGTTCAATGCATATGACACATAGATGGCTAGATCGTTGTATAAAACATTTAGAAAAGACCCCTTTTAAATATGATTATAGTCAAGCTTTTTTTCCAATTGTCCAAGGCTCTACATATAAAGATTTAAGAAGACAATCTGCTGAGTATATTGCAGGAGTAGGAGCAGAAGGTAATGCGATTGGAGGTCTTTCTGTAGGTGAGCCCGCTGAAGAAATGTATGCCATGACTGAAGTTGTTTGTGAGATATTACCAGAAGATAAACCTAGATATTTAATGGGTGTAGGTACTCCTATAAATATTTTAGAGAATATTGCTTTAGGGATTGATATGTTCGATTGTGTTATGCCAACTCGTAATGCAAGAAATGGTATGTTATTTACAGCACATGGTTCTATAAATATTAAGAATAAAAAATGGGAAGCAGATTTTTCTCCTATTGATGAAATGGGAATTACATTTGTAGATACCGAATACACAAAGGCATATTTACGACATTTATTTGCCGCTAATGAATATTTAGGAAAACAAATTGCAACAATTCATAATTTAGGATTTTATTTGTGGTTAACACGAGAAGCAAGAAAGCATATTATAGCAGGTGACTTTTACGAATGGAAAACCAAAATGGTAAAACAAATGGATAAAAGACTTTAAAATTGACCATTTTAGATAAATACATATTAAAACGATATCTCATAACATTTTCAGTAATGTTATTGTTATTTATTCCTATTGGAATAATGGTGCATTTGGCTGAACAAGTGGGTAAAATGCAAGATAATGATGCCCCCTTAGATGAAATTATCATTTATTTGGGTAATTTTTCTATATATATAGGAAGTATTTTACTCCCCATTTTTCTTTTCCTTTCTGTTATATTTTTCACCTCTAAATTAGCAAGTAATACCGAAATTGTAGCTATTTTGAGTTCTGGAATTTCGTATAACAGATTTTTAAGACCTTATATAATTGGAGCTACATTAGTTGCAATATTTATGTTTTTAATGGGAATGTTTATAGTCCCTAACGCAAGTATAGGTTTTAATGAATTTAAGTTTAAATACTTAAAAAAAGGAAAACAAGATAGAGTCACAGAAAATATTTTCAATCAACTTAATGAAAGAGATTTTATCTATGTGAGTAGGTTTGATCCAGTCAGACAAATTGGATATAATTTCACAAAAGAGCATTTTAATGAAGATAATGTGATGGAGTATAAGTTATCTGCAGCCAATATTCGTTGGGTTCCTGCGGATACTTTATATAGACTTACTTCTTACGTAAAACGCACCATGCAAAATGATACTGAAATTATAGAGACTAGACCTCGTTTAGATACTATTTTTCCTTTTAAAATTAGCGATTTGACACCTGTATCCTATATTGCAGAAACTAAAAATTTATTTGAACTTAATGCATTCATTGAAGACCAAAAGAGAAAAGGAGCTTCGAATATTAATACCTATATTTTAGTAAAATATAAAAGATGGGCTATGCCTATTACAGCGTTTATTTTAACTTTAATTGCTGTTGCAGTTGCTGCTCAAAAACGTAGAGGAGGAATGGGTGTGAATTTAGCTTTTGGAATTTTAGTGGCATTTGTATACATATTTTTTGACAGAGTATTCGGAACCTTAGCAGAACAATCAGGTTTCCCACCATTATTAGCAGTAACTTTCCCTAACTTTTTATTCGGAATTTTAGCATTCTATCTGTTGCAGCAAGCTAAACGATAGTATAGATTCTACGCTTTATAACCCAATAATATTGAAGTAAAACAATGACAGATAAACTTAAGAACTACCTACACCTACATTTTATAGTTTTTATTTGGGGTTTTACTGCTGTTTTAGGAAAATTAATCACCATAGATGCTTTGCCATTAGTCTGGTTTCGTATGGGAATAGCAGTTTCTTTTATAATTGCATTTATTGGAATAAAGAGATTTTCCTTAAAAATTTCCCCCAAAAAAATTCTAATTATGTCTATTGTTGGGGTCGTAATAGCCCTTCATTGGGTAACTTTTTTTAAGGCTATAAAAGTATCTAATGTCTCAGTGGCATTAGCAACGTTGTCTACTGGAGCTTTTTTTACAGCTTTAATAGAGCCAATATTTTATAAACGAAAAATGATTTGGTATGAAATTGTTTTTGGTTTAATCGTAATTATTGGACTTCTTATAATTTTTAAAGTAGAAACACAATATGTTGAAGGAATAGTTTTGGCTTTAATCTCGGCACTTTTATCTTCAGTTTTTGCAATGGCAAATGGTAAATTAATTCAAACTGAAAAGCCAAGCATTATTTCTTTTTATGAACTATTATCTGGAGTTTTATTTATTTCGATATATCTAGGTTTTCGAGGAGATTTTAAGCAAGAATTTTTTGAATTATCTCAAAGTGACTGGATATTTTTATTCATTTTAGCATCAATTTGCACAGCATATGCATTTATAGCTTCTGTAAAAGTGATGAAATTTTTAACACCTTATACCGTAATGTTAACTGTAAATTTAGAACCCGTATATGGGATTATATTGGCTTTTATTTTTCTTGGTGAAAGTGAAAAAATGAATCCCTTATTTTATATTGGCGCATTACTAATTTTAAGTACTGTGATTGCCAATGGGTTACTTAAGAACAAAGGAAAATTAAAAAAATTGAATAGGAGCTAGTCATACCTATTTAAAGTTTTATATTTGTCAGCAATTAAAATTTAAACAGGAGTACTCATGGAATATTTAGATTTTGAACTTCCCATAAAAGAATTAGAAGAGCAGTTAGATAAGTGCATGATTATTGGAGAGGAGAGTGATGTTGATGTTACAGAAACCTGTAAACAAATAGAAAAAAAGCTGCTTGAAACCCGCAAAGAAATCTACAAAAACCTTACTGCTTGGCAACGTGTACAACTTTCACGACACCCAAACAGACCTTACACATTAGATTATATTAAAGCTATTTGTGGAGAGACTTTTTTAGAGCTTCATGGAGATCGAAATGTGAAGGATGATAAAGCAATGATTGGCGGTCTAGGTAAAATTGGAGACCAAAGTTTTATGTTTATTGGGCAACAAAAAGGATATAATACAAAAACACGTCAATACCGAAATTTTGGTATGGCAAACCCTGAAGGATATAGAAAAGCTTTACGACTTATGAAATCTGCTGAAAAGTTTGATATTCCTGTGGTATGTTTAATTGATACTCCTGGTGCCTATCCCGGTATTGAAGCAGAAGAGCGTGGCCAAGGTGAGGCTATTGCTAGAAATATATTAGAGATGACTCGCTTAAAAGTGCCAATCATAGTTATTATAATTGGAGAAGGAGCTTCAGGTGGTGCTTTAGGAATAGGTGTTGGAGACAAAGTTTTAATGTTGGAAAATACATGGTATTCTGTAATTTCTCCAGAATCTTGTTCTTCTATTTTATGGAGAAGTTGGGAATATAAAGAGATTGCAGCAGAAGCTCTAAAACTTACTGCGACCGATATGAAGAAACTCAAAATAATTGATGAAATAGTTAGAGAACCTGCTGGAGGAGCTCATAGCTATAGAGATAAAACATTCGAAATTGTAAAAAACAAAATTGTTTCACATTTTGAAGAACTTAAAAAGTTATCACCAAAAGAATTGATAAAAATTAGAATGGAAAAGTACGCCAATATGGGCGTGTTTAATGACTAAAAGCTGTTTTATCAAACAATTAGAAAATCTGAAGATTTAATTCTTCAGATTTTTTTTGTTATCAACACAAAACCGTAACTTATTAACAGGTTAATTGTTGATGACATGTGAACATAGAAATCTAAATTTTAATATTAACTGAAAGTTAATTATATACTTTCGTAGCTATGGAGAAACCGAGCCCAATTATTGGACAACAAATAGACAGATCTAATATAATTAGTTTAGAGAGAGGTAAAATACCACCTCAGGCTATTGATTTAGAGGAGGTTGTGATTGGTGCAATGATGATTGATAAAAAAGGTATTGATGAAGTAATAGATATCTTACATCCAGAAGTATTTTATAAAGATGCTCATAGATTCATTTATGAGGCAATTTTTAAATTGTTTGAAACCTCAGAACCTGTTGATTTATTAACCGTTTCATCTCAATTAAAAAAAGATGGGAAATTAGAAGCTGTAGGAGGTGATTTTTATTTGATTAAATTGACCCAAAAAGTAGCTTCTTCTGCTCATATTGAGTTTCATGCTCGAATTATTCTTCAGAAATATATTCAACGTAGTTTAATAAAAATCTCAAACGAAATTATTCAGGATGCTTATGATGAAGGTACTGATGTTTTTGATTTATTAGATACTGCTGAATCTAAATTATACGATGTTACTCAAGGTAATTTAAAACGTTCTGCTGAAACTGCTCAGAATTTAGTAATTCAAGCAAAAAAGAGAATCGAGGAAATTGCCAATAAAGAAGGATTAAGTGGAGTGCCTTCTGGTTTTGATAAAGTAGACAAGTTAACTTCCGGATGGCAACCTAGCGATTTAATTATTATAGCGGCACGTCCTGGTATGGGTAAAACTGCTCTTACCTTGTCTATGGCTCGTAATATGGCTGTAAATTCAAATATTCCTGTTGCTTTTTTCTCTCTAGAAATGTCTTCGGTGCAATTAATTACACGTTTAATTTCCTCTGAAACTGGCTTGTCCTCAGAAAAGTTACGTACCGGTAAATTAGAAAAGCACGAGTGGGAACAATTAAATGTAAAGGTGAAAACACTTGAAAAAGCTCCTTTGTTTATTGACGATACTCCATCGCTTTCAATTTTTGATCTTAGAGCTAAAGCACGCAGATTAGCATCGCAACATGGTATTAAAATGATTATGATTGATTATTTGCAATTGATGACGGCTGGAGGGAGTCAAAAAGGAGGAGGGAATCGTGAACAAGAAATTTCTACAATTTCAAGAAACTTAAAGGCTTTAGCAAAAGAATTAAATGTGCCCGTTATTGCACTTTCTCAACTATCACGTGCTGTTGAAACTAGAGGTGGTACTAAAAGACCATTACTTTCTGACCTTAGAGAATCGGGTGCTATTGAACAAGATGCGGATATTGTATCATTTATATACAGACCCGAATATTATAAAATTGACGAATGGGATGATGAGGAAAGAACACCAACTGCTGGTCAAGGAGAATTTATTGTAGCTAAACATAGAAATGGTGGATTAGAGAATATTAGGTTAAAGTTTATTGGTAATCAAGGTAAATTTGATAATTTAGATGACTTTGATTCTCCTTTTGAGTTTCAATCTAAGATGAATGCGAATGAAGATAATCCGTTTATAACAAAAAATCTTCCTAACGCTGATCAAGCTTTTGGAAGTTCCATGAATGATGCTCCAGATTTAGATGATAATGATGTACCTTTTTAATGATGTAAGAAACAAAATCGAATACAATTCAAAGAGAATACTTTTTTCAGGTATTCTCTTTCTTTTTTCATTTACAATTTCCGCATCATCAATTTTAATACCTATGGATGCGGAAAGTCAAAAAAATCATTTAAAGGCTTATGGTATTACCTATTGGGTATTGACCAAACAACAAAAAGTACAATGGCTTTTAAATTATCGTGGAGGCTCTTTTTTAATACCAGACGGGGAAAATATTAGAAAAGAATGCCAAATACGTGGGGTTTCATTTGAAATTTTATCTGATAGTGAGGTTAGTCAAATTTTAAATGATATTTCTAGTCCATCTGTGAATCAAGAAGCGGTTATTTTAGAGAAAGCACCTAAAATAGCAGTATACACCCCTAAAGGAGCGCAGCCTTGGGATGATGCAGTTACTATGGTATTAACCTATGCGGAAATACCTTACGAAACTATTTATGATCAAGAAGTCTTAGAAGATAAACTAGTTTTATTTGATTGGCTTCATTTACACCACGAAGATTTTACAGGACAATATGGTAAATTTTATGCAACTTATAAAGCAGCTCCTTGGTACTTAGAAAGTAAAAAAGAAGCTGAAGCTCTTGCTAGTAAACTGGGTTATAGTAAAGTATCTGAAGAGAAAAGAGCTGTAGCTTTAAAAATAAGAAATTATGTAATTGGTGGAGGATTCATGTTTGCAATGTGTTCTGCTACAGATAGTTTTGATATTGCATTAGCAGCTTCTGATGGTGTCGATATTTGTGAAGCTATGTTTGATGGTGATCCGTCTGACGCAAATTATCAATCAAAAATAGATTATGATAAAACGTTTGCTTTTACGAATTTTATTCTAGAAAGAAATCCTTTACAGTATGAGTTTTCTTCTATTGATATGACTCAAAAGCGAAATATAATTAAAGAATCGGATTATTTTTCTTTAATGGATTTTTCTGCAAAATGGGATCCAATTCCAACCATGCTTTGCCAAAATCATACATCTTTAATAAAAGGTTTTATGGGGCAGACAACATCATTTGAAAGAAGTGAGATTAAACCAACCGTTTTAGTTTTAGGTGAAAATAAGATAAATGAAGAAGCACGTTATATACATGGAATAAAAGGGAAAGGCTTTTTTACTTTTTATGGAGGGCATGACCCAGAAGATTATCAGCATAGAGTAGGAGACCCAAAAACAGAATTAGAATTGCATCCTTCTTCACCAGGTTATAGATTGATACTTAATAATGTTTTGTTTCCTGCTGCTAAAAAGAAAAAGCAAAAGACATAGATTATTAGATAGCACTAATCAATTTTTCTAAAACACGTTCTACACCAAAATCATCGTTGCTAGTTGTACTATAGTTTGCTGCTTTAACAACATTGGAATGTGCATTAGCCATTGCAAAGCTATAATCCGCTAAAGCCAACATTTCTAAATCATTATTATAATCACCAAATACTAAAAGTTCATGTGGCTGAATATTATTTTGCTCCATAACTTTTTGAAGTGCATAACCCTTATTTGCATTTTTACTTGAGATATCTACCCAATTTGCCCCTGAAATTTTTACTTGAAGATTTTCTTCTAAATGTGAAACATATGGATAAATATATTTTTCAGAGCTCTCAAAATGATAAATAGCAATTTTTAGAATCTCACCGTCAAAATCACTTAAGTTTTCTAAAATTTGATATTTTGAATAATATTCTTTTAATTTTTCAACAAAAACAGGAGAATTACCAAGTAAGTAAGCATTGTTTTTTCCACAAAGAACAGGATGTATGTTGTCAACTTTATCTAAAATAGATATAATTTCATTTTTTGTTTTGTTAGGTAATGGAGTTGATACTATTTCTTTTCCATTTTGTATTGCAAAACCACCATTTTCAGCTATTACTATAATGTCATTTTTTATGGCATCAAGTTTATCTAAAATACTGTTATATTGTCTTCCACTTGCTGCAGCAAACAATATATTGTGTTCTTTTAATTTTTTAAATAAAGAAAAAAATTGTTTACTTACTTCATGATTGGAGTTTAGTAATGTTCCATCCATGTCGGTAACTACCATTTTTATTTTAGATAAATCCATATTTTAAAATTTCAAAGGTGCAAAGTTATTGGATAAGAGCAAATAAATGATCATAAATAAAATAAGTTTGCATTAATATTTCGCTAAATAATAATATAGGATGGAGTTTTTTCAGAAAGAAGTACGGTTATCTCCTTTTTCAAGGGGTTTTCATTTAATTACAAATGAATTAATGGAAGATTTTTTTGAAATTGAGCAAATTAAAGCTGGTATGCTTCAAGTATTTATAAAGCATACTTCTGCTAGTGTAACAATAAATGAAAATGCAGATTATACGGTTCGATTAGATTTTGAAAGCCACATGAATAAAATGGTTCCTGAAGACGCTCCTTATTATAAACACAATTATGAAGGCTCTGATGATATGCCTGCACATATTAAGTCTTCACTAATGGGAACATCAATTCAAATACCTATAACAAATGGAAAATTAAATTTAGGAATATGGCAAGGAATATATTTATGTGAGCATAGAAATAATGCAACAGGTAGAAACGTAGTTTTAACAGCTTTTGGTATTTAATAAACCTATTTCTGAAATATAATATTTAATTAGTAAAATAAAAAAATCCGATTCATTCGAATCGGATTTTTAATAAGCGAGATATATTGTTATTGTTACTTTATTTTTTGAACGATTGCTTTAAAAGCGTCTGGGTGATTCATCGCTAAATCGGCTAAAACCTTACGGTTTAATTCGATGTTGTTAGCTTTGATTCTTCCCATAAACTGAGAATAAGACATTCCATGTAAACGAGCACCTGCGTTAATACGTGTGATCCATAAAGCACGGAAATTTCTTTTCTTGTTTCTACGGTCTCTGTAAGCATATAACATTGCTTTTTCAACCGCATTTTTAGCTACTGTCCAAACGTTTTTACGTCTTCCAAAGTAACCTTTGGCTTGCTTCATTACCTTTTTTCTTCTGGCTCTTGAAGCAACTGAATTTACTGATCTTGGCATACTTTTAAATTGTTTTTGTAGTAGGCGGTCAACTTATCTGACACTTTTTTGCCTAACTCCATGGTTAATAATTAATGTACCGGTAAAGAGACAATTATTTTAAACGTAATTGTTCTTTAATGCTGTTAACATCTGACTCATGAACTAATCCTGAGTGAGTTAACGCAAGCTTACGCTTTTTAGACTTTTTCGTTAGAATATGACTTTTAAAAGCGTGCTTTCTTTTAATTTTACCAGAACCTGTAAGCTTAAATCGCTTTTTAGCACTGGATTTTGTTTTCTGTTTAGGCATCTTGTTCCTAGTTTATTAATTTATCTCGCTTATTTTCATTGAAACTGCCGGCTAAAAGCTGGCAGTCTTTATTTTTGTAGTTACCCTAAAATAGAGTAACTATATTTTATTCTATTTTTTGCCTGTTTTAGGAGCTAAGAACATTGTCATTCTTTTTCCTTCTAATCTAGGCATTTGTTCTACTTTTCCTAAATCTTCTAATTCAGAAGCTAATTTTAGTAAAAGTATTTCTCCTTGATCTTTATAAACAATAGACCTTCCTTTGAAAAAAACATATGCTTTTAATTTAGCACCGTCTTTTAAAAATTTTTCAGCATGTTTCTTTTTGAACTCATAATCATGATCATCTGTTTGTGGTCCAAAACGTATTTCTTTTACGACAACTTTGGTCGCTTTAGCCTTCATGACCTTTTCGCGCTTCTTTTGCTCGTAAAGAAATTTCTTATAATCTGTTATTTTACAAACAGGCGGATCTGCATTTGGAGAAATTTCTACCAAATCTAATTCCAATTCTTCTGCTTTGTTTAAAGCTTCTCGAATTGGGTATACACCTATTTCTACATTATCACCTACCAACCTAACGTTAGGAGAAAGTATTTGTTCGTTGATCTTGTGAGGGTTTTTATTTTCCCTCCGTGGTTGGGGTCTAAATCTTTTTCTAATTGCTATGACTAAAATTTTTTAATTAAACTTAATTTTTTTAAAACGACTTTAAGGTACTATTTATTTCTTTAGATACCAAGTCTTGAAAGTTCGATATTGTAATTGAACCTAAATCTTCACCTCCGTGTCTTCTTACAGATATGGTATTTTCGGCTTCTTCGTTTTCTCCTACAATCAGCATAAATGGTAACTTATTCATTTCTGCTTCACGTATTTTCTTGCCAACAGTCTCATTTCTTTTGTCAACAAGAGCGCGAATTTCGTGTTTTTCTAGGGATTTTAAAACTTTTTCCGCATATTTTTCATGTTTCTCGCTAACTGGTAAAATAATTGCTTGTTCAGGAATCAGCCAAAGCGGGAAATTTCCACCTGTATGTTCTAGTAAAAGCGCAATAAAACGCTCCATACTACCAAAAGGTGCACGGTGAATCATTACAGGTCTGTGAAGCTCATTATCACTGCCTTTATAAGTAAGATCAAAACGTTCAGGAAGATTATAATCTACTTGTATAGTACCAAGTTGCCATTGTCTGCCTAAAGCATCTTTTACCATAAAATCTAATTTAGGACCATAAAAAGCAGCTTCTCCACTTTCAATCACAAAATTTAAGTCTTTTTCTTTAGCTGCATTGATTATTGCATTCTCTGCTTTTTCCCAATTTTCAACCGAACCAATATATTTTTCTGGCTTTTCTAAATCTCGAACAGAAACTTGTGCTGTGAAATTTTCAAATCCTAGTGACCCTAATACATATAAAGATAAATCTATAACATTCTTAAATTCTTGATCTAATTGATCGGCAGTGCAAAAAATATGGGCATCATCTTGAGTAAAACCTCTAACCCGAGTTAAACCATGTAATTCTCCACTTTGCTCATATCTATAAACAGTACCAAACTCAGCAAAACGTTTAGGTAAATCCTTATAAGAATGTGGTTTGAAATTAAAAATTTCGCAATGGTGAGGGCAATTCATTGGTTTTAACAAGAATTCCTCATCCATTTTAGGAGTTTTTATAGGCTGAAAACTATCCTCACCGTATTTTGCATAATGTCCTGAAGTAACATAAAGTTCTTTTTGGCCTATGTGCGGAGTAACTACCATTTCGTAACCAGCTTTTTTCTGAGCTTTCTTTAAAAATTGTTCTAACCTTTCTCTTAGAGCAGCTCCTTTAGGTAGCCATAAAGGTAAACCTTGTCCTACTTTTGCTGAAAAAGTAAATAATTCTAATTCCTTTCCAAGCTTTCTATGATCTCTTTGTTTCGCTTGCTCAAGTAATTCAAGATATTCAGTTAAATCTTTTTGCTTTGGAAATGATATACCATATACTCTAGTTAACTGTGGTTTGTTTTCATCACCTCTCCAATAAGCGCCAGCGACACTTAATATTTTAATTGCTTTTATAATCCCAGTATTTGGGATGTGTCCACCTCTACATAAATCTGTGAAGGTATCATGATCACAAAATGTAATTGTACCATCTTCAAGATTCTCAATAAGCTCAACTTTATATTCATTTTTTTGCTCTTTATATATAGTAAGAGCTTCTTTTTTCGAAATAGCATGCATTTTAAAATCATGTTTACCTCTAGCTATTTCTAATGCCTTTTTCTCAATCTCTGGAAAATCCTTTTCGGAAATCGATTTGTCTCCTAGATCTACATCATAATAAAAACCATTTTCAATAGCTGGTCCTATTGTTAATTTAACACCAGGATATAATTCTTCTAGCGCTTGGGCAACCACATGCGAAGAAGAATGCCAAAATGCTTTCTTACCCTCTTTGTCATTCCATGTATATAATATGATAGAACCATTTTCATGTAATGGCGTTGTAACCTCTACAATAGTATCATTGAATTTTGCTGAAATAACATTTCTTGCTAAACCTTCGCTAATACTTTTTGCAATATCCATTGGGGTACTGTCTTTTGCATACTCCTTAATACTACCGTCTGGTAATGTAATTTTAATCATGCTCTTTTATTAAAGTAGGGTGCAAAGATAGTGTGTTGTAATGATGCGGACAATAATTTAGATTTCATTTTTAATCTTTTGAGTTTTAAAAATTTTGATGGCTAGGTTTTGTTGCTTTATGGGGGTGTATTTCTCTTTTTATAAATATTTCAAAAAAAGTTTTTGTTATAAAAAGCTGTTAG
>TARA_R110000796_G_scaffold88850_3_pt1 | contig 72246 bp, 56 predicted proteins | sample TARA_R110000796 | Tara Oceans TARA_R110000796 (sample SAMEA4397815) | marine metagenome | biome: Polar Biome; feature: [SRF] surface water layer (ENVO:00010504); material: water (ENVO:00002006), including particulate matter (ENVO:01000060) such as... | depth 5 m
TCAAGATTTTATTTTAGAATTAGATTATAAAGTAGATTCTACCATGAATTCTGGGATTCAAATTAGAAGCAATAGTTTTCCTTATTATATGGATGGAAGGGTACATGGCTATCAAATAGAAATTGACCCCTCAGACAGAGCATGGAGCGCTGGTATTTATGATGAAGCCCGACGTGGATGGTTAGTTCCATTAACTGATAATTCAAAAGCACAAAAAGCTTTCAAACAAAATGATTGGAATCATTATCGAATAGAAGCTATTGGCGATACCATAAAAACATGGATTAATGAAGTGCCAGCAGCTTATTTAATTGACGGTAAAACAAAAGATGGTTTTATTTCACTTCAAGTACATGCTATTAATGAAGAACAAAAAGAAGGCACAGAAATTATTTGGAAAAATATTAAAATCATTACCGATAGTGTTGCTAAATATGCACAAAAATCAACTTTAAAGCCTACCATTACGAAAAATGAGTTAACTATAGATGAAAAGAAAAATGGCTGGAAACTACTATGGGATGGAAAAACAACAAAAGGTTGGCATGGGGCTAAACTAGATCAATTTCCAGATAAAGGCTGGAAAATAGAAGACGGAATATTAACCGTTGAATCTTCAGGCGGTGCAGAAGCTGCAGCCGGAGGCGATATTGTTACCAATGATTCTTACACTGATTTTGAACTGCAAGTGGATTTTAAATTAACACCAGGAGCAAATAGCGGAATTAAATATTATGTAGATACTAATATTAATAAAGGAGAAGGTTCTTCTATTGGGCTAGAATATCAAATTTTAGATGATGATATCCATCCTGATGCAAAATTAGGAAATCATGAAGGAAGCAGAACAGTAGCTTCTTTATATGATTTGATAAAAGCTAATCCGGATAAACCCATTCATCCTATTGGCGAATGGAACACAGCTCATATTATTTCAAAAGGTAATCATGTGGAGCATTGGCTAAATGGAATGAAAGTTTTAGAATATGAACGAAAAAGTCCTGAGTTTAAAAAATTAGTATCTGAAAGCAAGTATGTGAAATGGCCAAATTTTGGAGAATTAGAAAAGGGACAAATCTTATTACAAGATCATGGCGATGAAGTTTCCTTTAAAAATATCAAAATAAAAGAAATTCCTAATCAAGAGTAGTATGAAAACGAGACGAGATTTTATCAAAAAAACAGCAGCTGGAACTGCTGCTATTACATTAGGAAGCACACTTTTTCCAAAATTGAGCTATGGAAACATTCTAGGTGCAAATGAGCATATTAATTGTGCGATAATAGGAGTTAGAAGTAGAGCAAAAGCACATATTAAAGCTATTCATGAAGATCGTAATGCTAAAATTATTTACAGTTGTGATGTTGATGATGTAATAATTGAAGAGCATAATATTTGGTGCAAAGAAAATATAGGATATGTACCTAAAGTAGTAAAAGATTTTCGTAAGATGTTAGAAGATAAAGATGTGGATGCCGTATTTATTGCAACACCAGAACATTGGCATGCACCGATGGCAATTATGGCATTACAAGCGGGCAAGCATGTATATGTAGAAAAGCCATGCAGCCATAATCCGCATGAGAATGATCTTTTAGTTGCTGCTCAAAAAAAGTACGGAAAAAAAGTGCAAATGGGGAATCAGCAACGCTCTGCAAAAACATCTATTCTAGGAGTTAAAGAAATTAGAGAAGGTATTATTGGGGAGGTTTATAAAGGAGAAGCCTATTATTCTAATAATCGTGGTTCTATTGGAACTGGTAATTTAATCGATGTTCCAAAAACTTTAGATTGGGATTTGTGGCAAGGTCCTGCTCCAAGAAAAGCATATAAAGACAATATACATCCGTACAATTGGCATTGGTTTAAAAATTGGGGTACTGGAGAAATACACAATAATGGTACCCATGAAATAGATATTTGTAGATGGGCTTTGGGCGTCGATTTGCCTGAAAGTGTTACTTCTTTTGGAGGAAAATATACTTTTAATGACGATTTTGAATTCCCAGATAACCAACAAGTTACGTATCAATTCAAAAATGATAAATTTATAACATGGACGGGGCATAGTAGGGGATTATTACAACCCTCGCGACCTGGTAGAGGAGCTACTATTTATGGAAGTAAAGGAGCAATTACTTTAAGTAGAAATGCCTATGAATTATATGCTTTAGATGGTACTTTACTAAAGAAAGAAGAGGAAGCTGGACAGAGTGCTACAACAGATACAAGAGGAGAGGGGGTTTTAGATGTATCCCATATTGCTAATTTCTTTGACGCGATTCGTGAAGATAAATCGTTACGATCAGATATTAAAGATGCAAGTATCACAACCATGCTATGTCATCTTGGAAATATGGCACAAGATGCAGGTGAAACTTTAAAAATTGATAGTAAAACAGGTAAAGTATTAAATAGTAAAAAGGCTATGGAAAATTGGAAAAGAGAATACCAATCAGGTTGGGAGCCAAAACTATAAATTTATGAAGCGAAGAGATTTTGTAATTAAGAGTACATTAGCAACAACAGCACTAGCAACTTCAACTGCTGCAATGGGAGGTATCCTAAATATTAAAGGAGCTAATGATACCATAAATATTGCCATCATTGGAACAGGAGATCGAGGCACAGGTCTTACGGGTGCCATCAATCGAATTAAAAATTTAAATGTAACTGCTTGTTGTGATGTTTTACCATTTCGATTGGAAAATGGCTTAAATAAAGTAGATGGTAAAGCAAAAGGATATTCAGATTATAGAAAAGTATTAGATGATAAAACTATTGATGCTGTTTTAGTTTCAACGCCTTTCAGTACACATTCCAAAATTGCTTTAGATGCTTTAGATGCAGGAAAGCATGTATACTGCGAAAAAACAATGGCTAAAGGTTATGATGGTATTACTAATTTAATAGATAAGGTTGATGGTACCAATCTTGTATTTCAAACTGGACATCAATACCATAGTTCACGACTATATACTCATGTGGTAGATCTTATTAAAAGTGGAAAAATTGGAAAGATATCTTCTTTTGAATGTCAATGGAATAGAAATGGAAATTGGCGTAGACCTGTTCCAACGCCAGACCTAGAACGAGCAATTAATTGGCGTATGTACCGAGAATTTTCAGGAGGTCTTGTTGCTGAGCTTTGTTCGCATCAAATCGATTTTGTGAATTGGGTTCTTGAGACTACTCCCAATAGAGTAATGGGTATTGGTGGTATAGATTATTGGAAAGATGGTAGAGAAACTTTTGATAATGTGCATTTAATTTACGATTATCCAAACGGTGAAAAAGCAAAATTTACTTGTTTAACTAGTAATTCTAAAGATGATTATCAGATAAAAGTTTTTGGAGATAAAGGCACTATTATTTTAGATTATACACACGCCTGGTTTTATCCTGAGCCTGGAGCGGAAAATAAAGAAATAGGAGTTTTAGATGGTGTTTCTGGCGCAACAGTTAGATGGGAGAAAGGTCTTGGCATTCCTATTGAAGTAGAGCATTTAGAGCCAAGTGAACAAGCTTTAACCGATTTTAGAGCTGCAATTATAAACAATACTAAACCTTTGTCTGATATTACTACAGGAGCAAATACTGCTATTTGTGTTCAAATGGGATTAGATGCAATGTATACCAATCAGATTATTAAAAAACCGTAATAGTTTTTAAGTAAGCTAAAATATTTTGATTTTGTTTTTTATATGAAGATTATGTTAAGTGATGGATCGTTATTTAGCTATAAATCAATTATTTCTTAACTATCCGTTAATAACTTAAACGTAAATTTTATTCAATATTTCTTAAGTTTGGTTGTACTAATATAATTAAACCGATATGAAACAACTTTACTTAAAAAAGGAGTCATTTTTATGGCTTCTAACCTTTTTATTTTTAAATTTTAGCCACGCTCAAGTTCCTACTTATTACAATGGAACAGATATTAATGCAACTGGAGAAAATTTAAAAACGAACCTCGCTACTTTAGTAACAAGTACGCAAACTACTATTCTTTCTTATACTCCTGGAGTTTGGGATGCGTTAAAGCAAACTGATATTGACCCAGCAAATCCAAACAATGTTTTATTGATTTACGGGTATGATGATAATGATGCAGATATAACAAACGATAGAACTCGTTCTAAAGATATGAACGGCGGAAATGTTGGAGATTGGAATAGAGAACATACATTTCCTAAATCTTTAGGAAATCCTAATTTAGGAGAAACCGGTCCTGGTTCAGATGCGCACCATTTACGTTCATCAGATGTTCAACTTAATTCTGTTCGTAATAACTTGCCATATATAGATGCTGATGGTAATGCTAGAGCAGTCAATGGTGGTTTTTACCCTGGAGATGAATGGAAAGGTGATGTAGCCAGAATGATGATGTACATGTATGTTCGTTATGGAGATCGTTGCTTACCTACCGCTGTTGGCTTAGGAAATTCAACCTATAGCGCAGAAATGCGTGATCTATTTTTAGAGTGGAATGCTGAAGATCCAGTTTCACAAGTAGAAATTAATAGAAATATTCTTTTAGAGGGAATTCAAGGAAATAGAAATCCATTTATTGATAATCCTGCTTTTGCTACTACGATTTGGGGAGGACCTCAAGCAGAGAATCGTTTTGAAAATGGAACAACAGATATTGAAGCTCCAAGTATTCCAGCAAATTTAATTGCATCAAATACAACAGCTACTTCAACAACTTTAGCTTGGGATACAGCTACCGACAATATAGGAGTTATTGCATATCAAATTTTTAATGGAACTACTTTAATAACTTCAACTTCTAGTACTACGTATACCGTTACAGGTTTGACACCCAACACATCATATACGTTTACAGTAAAAGCTGTTGATGCTGCAGGTAACACATCAGAAGAAAGTAATACAGCAACAATTACCAGTTTAGAAGATGTGATCGTAACACCACCAACTGGTGAATTTATCGTTTTTCAAGGATATGAAGGCTCTGTTAACGATACATGGTCATATACTCAATCACCAATTTCTTGCAATGATGGAGGTGATGTTTGGGATATAGTATCAAATTTAGGCTCTATAAGTGCTCCAAAAACTGGAGCTAACTTTTTTGGAATTCAAGATTTAGAAGGTAACTGTGGTACAGTTGATGGTGGTACGCTTTCTTTTGATGCTATCGATATTACTAACTATCAAGATGTTGTTCTTTCTTTTGGAGTTACTGTTGATGGTTTTGATGTGGCAAATGGTGATGTGATTACTTATGAAATTTTTTATGATGAAATTTCTCAAGGTATAACAACTATTACAGTTGGAAGTCCATACAGTACAATTGGATGGGAAACAATTTCTCAAACTGTTCCAAATACAGTAAACAGCGTACGATTGGTTCTTTTTGTAAAACAAAACGGGGCTAGTGATTATGCTGGTTTTGATGATGTGCAATTACAAGGTACTACAATTGATGGATCATCTAATATTTTGATAAATGAAGTAGATGCGGATCAAGATAGTACAGATGCTACAGAGTTTATTGAGTTATATGACGGTGGAGTAGGGAATTCTTCTTTAGACGGATTAGTAGTAGTATTGTATAATGGTAGTAATGACCTTAGTTATAATGCTATAGATTTAGATGGATATACCACCAACGCCAATGGTTATTTTGTTATTGGTAGTGCCGATGTTCCTAATGTAGATTTAGCAGTATTTACGACCAATGGTATTCAAAATGGCGCTGATGCAGTTGCCCTTTATGCAGGTGATGCTACTAATTTTCCAAATAACACACCAATATTAATTGATGATTCTTTATTGGATGCTTTAGTATATGGTACCAGTGATGCAGATGATGCTGGACTTCTTGAATTATTAAATTCAGGTGAAGCTCAAGTTGATGAAAATGAAGGCGGTAGTGGTACCTCTAATTCCATGCAACGTATTCCAAATGGTCAAGGAGGAGCAAAAAACACAAATACTTACGCCATGGTACTTCCAACACCAGGTATAGAAAATATTTCAGGAGGTATTGTTGATACAGAAGCTCCAAATACCCCATCAAATATAATTGCTCAAAATATTACTGCTACAACTACCGATTTATCTTGGGAACCAGCTACAGATAACATTGCAGTAACTGAATATCAAATTTTTAATGGAACTACTTTATTAGGTTCAACTACAACAACAACATTTACAGTTGATGGTCTATCAGAAAATACAAACTATACTTTTATAGTAGTTGCAGTAGATGCAGCAGGCAATACTTCAGATACAACAGCTACTATTACAATAACTACAGTAGCGGGTACAGGAGCTTCTGAAAGTGCATTATTAATTACTGGAATTGTTGATGGTCCTCTAACTGGAGGTATTCCAAAAGCAATAGAATTGTATGTAACTCAAGATATTGCAGATTTAAGCGTATATGGATTTGGTTCTGCAAATAATGGAGGAGGTACAGATGGTGAAGAATTCACATTTCCAGCTGATGCTGTAAGTGCTGGTAGTTTTATTTATATTTCATCTGAAGAACCTGGTTTTACCTCTTTTTTCGGATTTACACCTAATTATATATCAGGCGCAGCTGCCATAAATGGAGATGATGCTATTGAATTATTTAAAAATGGTGCTGTTGTCGATATTTTTGGTGATATAAATGTAGATGGTACAGGACAATCATGGGATTATGTAGATGGTTGGGTGTACAGAAAGTCAAATACAACCGCTAATGGTACAACCTTTAGTCTTGAAAATTGGCTTTATAGTGGTGTTGATGCTTTAGATAACGAAACTACAAATGCTACTGCAGTAAATCCATTTCCAATAGCAAGTTATGAACTTTCAGGACCCGCTCAAATTGTTATTAATGAGGTAGATTCTGATACACCAGGGACAGACGCTTTAGAATTTATTGAGCTTTTTGATGGAGGTATAGGGAATACTTCATTAAATGATTTAGTACTAGTTTTATATAACGGAAGTAATAATTTAAGCTATAATGCGATTGATTTAACTGGATATGCTACCAACGAAAATGGTTATTTTGTTATTGGCAGTGCAGAAGTAGCCAATGTAGATTTAGTAGCATTTACGACAAACGGAATTCAAAATGGAGCTGATGCAGTAGCATTATATTCTGGTAATGCTGCAAGCTTTCCAAGTGGAACCGCTGTTTTAGTCAATGATACTTTGTTAGATGCCTTGGTATATGATACAGATGATAGTGACGATCTAGAATTATTAGCCCTTCTTAATTCTGGAGAAATACAAGTAAACGAAGCTGGTTTAGGAGATAAAGATAATCAGTCCATGCAACGAATACCAAATGGAAGTGGAGGATTAAGAAACACAGCAACCTATACACAGGCAATTCCATCTCCAGGTACAGAAAATGGTGCTATTATTCCACCACCAGCAAAGATTTCAATTTTAGCAGCTCGTAATACAGCTGATGGAGAACTAGTTACAGTAAGTGGTGTATTAACAGTTGCAGATCAGTTTGCTGGTTCTGCATACTTACAAGATGAAACTGGAGCCATAGCTATTTTTGATCAACTAGTTCATGGTGCTGGTAATTTTATGATAGGAGACTCCATTACAGTCACTGGTACTCGAAGCGCTTTTAATGATCAAATACAGATTAGTACGGTTACTAATGTAGAAAATAATGGGTTACCTACTCACCCTATACTACCTATAACTGTTACATTGGCTGAAATGGGGGATCACCCATCAGAATTAGTAACCATACTTAATCCTAATTATCCGAAACCAGGTGATATTCTTTTCGGTAATTCTAACTATGTATTAAGTGATGCGAGTGGTAATGGAGAATTAAGAATTGATAATGATGTAACTTCAATTGTTGGTTTAGGTCAACCACAAAGTTGCGATGAAATTACAGGAGTTGTTGGTCGTTTTTATGAAACTTATCAATTAGTACCAAGAATGAAATCTGATATGTCATGCGCAGAAAAATACATTCCTTTAGGAAGTAGTGTAACAATTAGCAATGATAAAACCTTTGATGTAGTTGCGTGGAATATTGAATGGTTTGGCGATGAAACAAATTCACCTGCAGCAGGAAATCCTTTATCTGACGCTATTCAAAAAGATAGTGTTAAAACTGTGCTTCAAAAACTAAATGCTGATGTTTATACAGTAGAAGAAATTTCCGATGATGTATTATTTGCTCAAATGGTTAGTGAAATGCCTGGTTATAGCTACGTGCTCTCTGAGGCAGTTTCATATCCAAATGATGAAACAGGAACACAACAAAAAGTAGGTTTTATTTATAATACAGCTACTGTTTCTGTGGTAGATACAAAACCACTTTTAGCAACTATTCATCCCTATTATAATGGAGGTGATGATTCAGCCTTGGTTGATTATCCAGTAGCTGATAAAACACGTTTTTACGCAAGTGGTCGCTTACCATTCATGATGACTGCTGATATTACTTTAGATGGGGTTACCAAGCAATTTAATATTGTCGCTTTGCATGCTAGAGCAAATAGTGGAACAGATTCTCAAGAACGTTATGACATGCGTAAGTACGATGTTGAAGTACTAAAAGATACTTTAGATACTCAGTATGCAGCTGCTAATTTAATAGTTTTGGGTGATTATAATGACGATGTAGATTATACAGTAGCTGATGGTGTTGCAACTACAAGTAGCACCTATGAGAAATATGTAAATGACCCAACAAACTATACTTTTGTAACAAGTACTTTAAGTGCAAATGATTATCGTTCGTATGTATTTAGAGAAAACATGATTGATCATATTATGGTTTCTAATGAAATAGCATCAATTTATATTAATGAATCAGTAGGAGTAGGGTATGAATTTTATGATTCAGATTATACAACAACTACTTCCGATCATTTTCCTGTTTATGCTCGTTTTCTATTAAATGAATTAACACTTAATAGTATCAATTCAACAAATGTAACTTGTGCTGGAGAACAAAATGGTACAGCAACAGTAAGCGTTTCTGGTGGTATAGCACCATATTCATATATGTGGAGTGATGGTCAAACTAGTGCTATTGCAACTGGTTTAATTGGTGGAGAATATAGTATTACTATTACAGATGATTTAGGAACTCAACTAACAAGTAGTATTACTATTTCTGAGCCTGAAGAAATAGAGTTCAGTAAAACGGATGATATTACTGTTTATTCAGGTTATGCACCAGAATCTTGCGGTACAATTGCCATTTCTAGTGTATGGGGAGGTAATGCACCATATACTTATGAATGGAGTACAGGAGAAACAACAGAGGCCATAACGGTTTGTCCAGAAGAAAGTATGACATATTTTATTACTATTACTGATGCCAATGGATGTTCAGTTTCTACTGAGATTAATGTTGAGGTTGTTGATGTACAATGTGGAGACAACCCTAGAAATCCAAAAGTAGAATTGTGCCACAATGGAAATTCTATTTGTGTATCAGAAAATGCGGTAAGAGCACATTTAAATCATGGCGATATTTTAGGTTCTTGTGATAGTGATACAGGGAATGATGAGATAGCTTTTACAGTATATCCAAATCCATTTGTATCATTCGTGATAGTAGAATTAGAAAATTCTGTAAATGAAAAAGTAGAATATAAAGTATACAATCATTTTGGAAGATTAGTCGGCAAATCGTATGATAGATTATTCTTTGGAAGAAATAAATCTATAATACCATTGTGGTACTTGCCTAGAGGCTACTACTATTTAAAAACATATATAGATGGTAATTTAAAAGGTACCCAACGTATTGTAAAAAAATAAGTTTAGTTTATTAAAATTAGAACCGTCAATTTTTATTGACGGTTTTTTTATAAGTAAATATTGATTTTTATTGAATATTTAGCTACCCATACTTAAATTATATCTTTTTAACTATTAAAGGAGAATCAAGTTTGATTGAAAAATCAGCTAAATAATCATTCCATTCTTCTTTAGTTTTAAATTGGTTGCTTTTTTTCCAACCAAACCCAGCATAATATGTGACTTTATTATCTGTAACTTTCAGGTTTGCATACAAATTACTTTCGTCTATTTTATTGGTTCTATAATCTTGAAAATCAATCAAAAACCCTTTTGGAATGACTATACCTTGTCCTAATTCAGAATCTTCTAAAGACTCCCAGTAACTTATCCATCTCTGATTTTTATTCATACTAATTTCGCCATCTTTTTTATGTAATGTTAGTCCAGCGGAAACAGTATTTGTTCCTTTTAATTGTATTGTATATTTTGAAAGATTGCTTCCATAATCTAGAGATATATGCTTAGTTTCCGCAATAATATTCCCATTTGCATCCCAATCATTATAATGCAATACAAAACTAGTTCTAATAGGACCGTTAGTTATAGTCTCCCAACTAGTGAAATTTTTTGAATAATAATAAGAAGTATCTACTTTGACAGAAATACCTCCAATACCTCGGCTAGCTCCAACATGAAAATTATCTAAACCTTCACCAGTATCTTCATGGTATGTACCTTTTCCTGAAATAGTTTTTGCGTACCATTTATTAATTATTGGATAATCAACTCTTTTCAACCAAGCATCAATACCACTTGAAAGTGTTCCGCCATCTATATTTTCTTCAATCATTTTTTGAGCAGTAGGACCATACGTTCTAAAAGCTACACGATTATTTTCCCAAGCATAATCATCAGTTCGTTCAGGAACAAACCGAGAAAAACATATTTCATCATTTTTTTTTAATGAAGCACCATTGCTTGATAAAATTTCAAAAGTAGTTTCTGAATTTGGCTTCATTATGGGCTGAAATAATACCTTATCAATTATTCCATCTTTATTACTATCTAAAGCTTGAGAAGTAATTTCTTCATTAGTTGAAGTATTAATAATTCGATAGCTTTTGTCCTCTTTTTTATTATCATTTAGTATATCTAAATCTATTTCTATAGTTTCAAAACTCCGATGCATATTTAAATCGTTTTTTACAATAAAAAGATTTTTTTTAGATGGCTTTTCTGAACAGCCAATAAGTAAAAGAATGCCAAGAAATACTTTAAATAGATGACGTTTAACAAACATAGATATGATAATTTAATAGATTAAAGCAACTATAAATAGTTGTTATAAACTTAACTATTCCTTTTTTATTTTTGGTATAATAAATTGTTTATAATGGAGAAACTAAATAATAAAAACCAGAAACATTATGAGATTGGAGAAATATTAAAACGGATAAGTTACTCAGGAATTAAAGAGTAATTGATAATTTAAAAAGATTTTTTAAAAATAAAATGTGTATAGTAACATTATACTTAACAAGATTATTTTAATTCAAAAACTAGAGTTTTCTAATACTATCAACCAAAAAAAATAAAGCCCCATAAACATTTTGTTTTGGGGCTTTTTGCGGAGAAAGAGGTATTTGAACCTTGTGTATTTTATTATACCTTAATATTTTAAAAATGCTAATTATCAACAAGTTAGTTAATAACTTATAGTTTCTTTATAGACTAAATTACTATTAAATCATATCTTTACTGTCAACGATTCTGTCAACTGATGATTTAGGTATGAAAAGTACATTTAATATTAAAGAACCAAATAAAGAAGGTGAAACTCTAATTTTATTTTCTGCGTTTTTCAAAGAAGAAGGTAGAAAGTTTGTTTATTCAACTGGAGAAACTATCAACCCTAAAGATTGGGATTTTGAAAATAGGCAACCACTTAACCTCAACGCTAGAAATGAAAAAGCGCACAAGTTAAGAGTATTGAAAAGACAATTAGATAGATATTCAAATTACTTTTCCGATTTAGTACAAAACTATAAGCTTGCAAATAGAGAAATTACCATAGATTCCATAAAAGAAGATTTTAATGTTGAGTTTAAAAGAACTAAGGCTATAAGCAGTAAGTTCTTTGAAGTTTATAATTTATTCTTAGATGAAAAGCGTAACGATTATACTGAGGAAGCCAATTCAGAGACAACTATAAATAGATATGAATATAATAAAAAATTACTTTTTGATTTTCAAGTTTATAGAGGAAAACAAATACATTTCAATCAAATAAATAAATCATTTTATAATTCACTTATTGACTTCTGTATTAATCAAAAAGTACATTCGGCTAATACACTAAGAAGAAATGTAGGATTATTCAAAACATTCCTTTTTTGGTCTTTAGAAAATAACCATACCTATAAAATTGACTTTCAGAAATTCAAAGCACCTAAAGCTCAACAAACCGATGAAGTGGCATTGACATTGGAACAGGTTCAAGAAGTATTTGAGTTTGATTTTAGTAAAAATAGTAGGTTAGAAAAAGTTAGAGACTTATTTGTATTTGGTTGTGCAACAGGTATGCGTATAAGTAATTACGGTAAGATTAATAAAAATGATATTCAAGATAATTTCATTAAGGTAAGAGACCAGAAAAATAATGATAAGGTATTGCAAATTCCATTGAATGATTTTTCAATTTTTATTCTCAAAAAGTATAATTACCAATTACCTAGAATATCTAATCAAAAATTCAATGATTATATTAAAGAGATATTTAAAGAACTAGACTATACTCAAAAGATAAAAAAGACAATGAAAATTGGTAAAGATATTATTGAGCAAATAAGTCCTTTATATGAAAGGATTACATCGCATACGGCAAGAAGAAGTTTTATAACCATAATGAAAAATAAGAAAATACCAGATAAAGTGATAATGAGTTATACTGGTCATAAAAGTTTAGAAGTGTTCAATAAATATTATAAACCTAATGATGATGATAGAAAAGATTTTATGCAAACTGTCTGGAAGATGGAATCTACTATTTTAAAAAAAGTTGATTAAATGAAAAACAAAATAATTGGGGTTGAATTTTCACCATTAGAAAAAGGAGAACGTGCTATTGCAATTAAGCTACCTAAAGAAACAATTGAATATTTAAACTCATTAGTGCCAAAAAAAGATTGGCGTTATTACCTAATTGAATTTCTTCAAACTGAGAAAAATTATAATAAATATTATAATATAGTTGAAAAAGGCATGGATGCTGCAATGCCATTAGGAATTAATGAAAATTGCCCTAAATGTGGAGAAAATGCAGAGCCTATTGATAGTAATTTAGGTTATGAAGTTTTGGGAAATTGCAGTAAATATCAAAGTCAAATGTGGGCAACATATTATATAGCTGCAAACGAATTTGTTCATATTGTCAAGCGTAATAAATTCATTTATGATAATAAACCTTTACTATTTGATTTAACAGAACAATTTTTTCATTGTATTGCATATCAAAAGGGTAAAGGTATTATGTATTTCGATTTAAATAAATTATGTAGTTATATTTTAAAAGTAGGTTTTTTATCAATCTCCGAATTTTTCGCAAAATCTACTTGCTTACAAAACCTAAATTATATAAACGAAACTTTAAATATAATTGGGGAGGAAGAAATAGATAACAAAATATTTGATAAAGAAGATGAAAATTTTTTAGCTCTACAGAGGGAGTTTTTTGAAAATAAACAAAAATATTACGACCGAGAACTCTTGCTTAAAAAAGAACAACTCAGAATAAAATCTACTACTAAGGATACCCCATTAATTAAAACCCCTTCAATTTCGCATTATGTCCTTTATTTTTATTATTTACAAGTAGCAGGTATTTACCCTTATTTTGAGCATCATCCTGAAGGAAAAGTCAAGGCAATAGAGGAATTATTAGAAAAAGAAAAAATTAATACAACATCAAAATATTTTCAGCTAAAATTTAATTTCATTAGTCATCATCAAACAAATAGAATAGCCAAAAACCAAGAGACTAATATAGATTTTGTGATTAATCAGATGTTAATTGAGTACCCAAAGGCTAAAATAATTGCAGAAAACGAGCTTAAACTAGCTAAAAGTAAGCATAGGTAATTATAAAATGGTAACCGTTACTTTATAGTTACCTCTTCAATCTCAAAATAAGTTTGTAACAAATTAGAAAACGATTTGTTATGAATAATCCATTTGAGACAATTAATCAAAGATTGTCAACTATTGAAAATCTTTTATTGGACATAAAACAGAAACCAATAGAAGAAGAAAAAACTGAAAATCTAACAGTTAAAGAAACCGCAGAGCTTCTAAAGGTTTCAGAACAATCTGTACACAACTATATAAAAAGAGGTTTTATTACTGCCAATAAACTTGGTAGAATATTACTAATAAAAAGAAACGATTTAGAAAATGCATTAACCGAGGTTAAGTCTCTTAAATACAAAAGGGCTTAGCCTTTTTTGTTTAGGTGTTACAACGTCTAAAAATGGTGTTATGTATACATTAGCAGATAACGAGACAAACAAAGCGAGACAAAGCTATGTTATTGTGAATGGGGTAGGGTCAGACCTCAGCAAAACAAAAGCTTTACAGGGTAGGGCAAAGCGTAAAACAATTACTCAATCTATGATGCTAAAGTTAATAGATTTGGCAAAGGAAAACGAAACTCCAGAATTAGAAAATGCGTTTTGGAATACCTACCATTGCCAACAAAAGGTCTTTACAGCAGATGGTAGGCTTTATGGTAAGTATTGCAAGAACAGATTTTGCACCTTATGTTGTAGTGTTCGGAAAGCTGAAATTATTAATCGCTATTATCCTATTATAAAACATTGGGAAGAACCGCACTTTGTAACTATTACAATTAAGGCAGTAAATGAAGAAAAGCTAAAAAGTAGAATCGATGCCATGATAAGAGGATTTAAGCTTATAAGTGCAAAACACAGAAAGAGAGACCAAAGGGGAACAGGCAAAAAACTAATTGGGGTCAAATCGTTAGAATGTAATTTCAACCCAAACAAAAAAACATATAATCCACATTTACATATTATCACAGCTAACAAGGTTATGGCTGAAGTTATCGTTAAAGATTGGCTAAAGCTATGCACTCCAAAATTTGCGTCTTCTAAAGGGCAAAAAATTGATAAAGTGAATGGTTTAGAAAATAGTCTTATAGAGATTATTAAATATGGTACTAAGATTTTTACAGAACCAGACCTAAAAAAGAGAGCAAAGGAATCTACTACAGCTCAAATTTATATTAAAGCATTAAACAATATTCTGGTTGCTATGAAAGGCAAACGCATTTTTGAAAGGTTTGGTTTTGATATTCCTAAAGGAGAAACTAAATACCAAACCACTGCAAAATTACTTAGTGCTTTTGATGAATGGGAATACAATTCAAAATCATGCGATTGGGAAAACATCAAAACAGGGGAGTTGTTAAGTGGTTTTAAGTTACCTTCTCACTTACAGGCTCTTTTAGAAAATAATATCAACTTAGATATGAGATAGTGCTATTATTCTGATAAAGATTTCTATTTTTAGGATTAAATATTAATTGTAATGTATTTACTTAATGAAAAAGCTCAGCACTAGAAAAGCTCTTAATCCTACATATAGAAAACATAAGCCTTTACGTAAAGAAGTAAATAATTTTATTGAACAACTCCAGGGTTGTATTAGTTCTATAAGGCTAAGTGATGATAATGGAGAAAGTGAGGAGCACATAAAATCACACTTTAAAGACTTTTTTAGTAATACATTTTACAAAGAGAATTATATAAACACAAAGGAGAGAATTGATTTAGCTATTTATTTAGATGGTACTTCAAAAAGTGATGTAGGTGTTATTATTGAAGCTAAAAAACCAAGTAACAAATCCGAATTTTTAACTACAGAAAATCTTAACCGTAAAGCATTACAAGAATTATTATTATATTATTTAAGGGAGCGTGTAGATAATGAAAACAATAATATAAAACACCTCATCGCTACAAATGGTTATGAATGGTTTTTGTTTAAAGGCGAGGATTTTTATAATATTTTTTATAAAAACAAAGCATTGCTAAAGGAGTATAAAGCCTTTAGGGATGGGTTAAAAGATACTTCTAAAAATGAGCTTTTTTATAATGAAATAGCAAAAAAGTATATAGATGAGGTTCAAGAAAATTTACCATTTGTTCATTTAGATTTTTCTAAAACTGATTTTAGTAGCCTTAAAGATGTACACCTAAATACATTATATAAAATATTTTCTAACGTTCATATATTAGGGCATTCTTTTGGTAACGATAGCAACCAACTTAATAAAACCTTCTATAATGAATTATTGCATATAATAGGTTTAGAAGAAATAAAGGATAAAGGTAAAAAGGTAATTAGTCGTAAAGTAGAAAAGGATAGAGATTACGCTTCTTTATTAGAAAATACAATAGTAATACTTGAAGACAGGGATTATTTATCCAATGTTAAAAGCGTAGAAAATAATTCAGAAAAAGCCTTTAATGTAGGCTTAGAACTTTGCTTAACGTGGGTTAATCGTATTCTGTTTTTAAAGTTATTAGAATCGCAATTATTAGCATATCATAAGCAAGACCAAAAATATAAATTCTTAAATTCAAAATTTATTGCTGGTTTCGATGATTTAAACGATTTGTTTTTTTCAGCATTAGCAAAGCAAGAAGACGAAAGACACCCAAAATATAAAGAGAAATATAAAGACATACCCTATCTAAATAGTTCATTATTTGAACGTAACATTTTAGAAAACGAAGCTTTTGAAATTTCAGCATTAAATAATGATGCTATTGAAGTGTATAGTAGTACGGTTTTAAAAGATGCTAACGGCAAACGCTTAAAAGGAAACCTTTCTACCTTAAATTATTTATTTCAGTTTTTGGATGCTTATGATTTTGCTACGGATGGAAGTGAAGGTATAAACGATGGTCAAGAAACAAAATCATTAATTAACGCTTCTGTTTTAGGTTTAATTTTTGAAAAGATAAACGGTTATAAAGAAGGTTCATTTTATACACCTGCATATATTACTATGTACATGTGTAAAGAAACCTTAAGGCGTGCTGTAGTACAGAAATTTAAGGAGCAGGAAAACGACCAGATAGGAACCTTTGAAGATTTACAATCCTATTGTAATAAGTATTTTAAAGCAGACGATTTAAAGCGTTTTAATGTTATTATTAATAGTCTACGAATATGCGATCCTGCCGTTGGTTCTGGTCACTTTTTAGTAAGTGCATTAAATGAGCTTATTATTATAAAAAGAGATTTAGGTGTTTTGGTAGATGCCAAAGGACAACCATTACGTTGCGATATAGAAATTGTAAATGATGAGCTTCATGTAATAGACGATAAAGGATTATTATTTGAATACAACCCAACCGACACAGAAAGCGCACGCATACAGCACACCTTATTTCACGAAAAACAAGCATTAATAGAAAGTTGCTTGTTTGGTGTAGATATTAACCCAAACTCAGTTAAAATTTGTCGTTTGCGTTTATGGATTGAGTTACTTAAAAATGCCTATTACACTAAAGAAAACCGACTTCAAACCCTACCAAATATCGATATTAATATTAAATGCGGTAACTCATTAATTAGCAGGTTTAAGTTAGATGATGATTTAAAAGATGCCTTTAAAGGCAAAGAAGTACATTATAGTTTTAAAGACTATAAAAATGCCGTTGCCGAATACAAAGAAACTAATAGTAAGGATAGGAAACGAGAAGTTTTAGAAATTATAGATGAGGTTAAGAATAATTTTAAAAGCACCTTAGATAATAAGTTTTTAAGCAAATTCCAGAAAGCACAAGGCGAGTATATAAATGAAGAAGAACGCCTTAAAAACCTTAAAGCTTTTGGAGAAAGTATTAAGAAAACAGAAAAAGACCATCTTAAAAAATTAAAAGATAAAGCTGAAGCCACCTATTTAGAAAAAGAAGAAATAGTAAACAATGCTATATATAACAATGCTTTTGAATGGCGTTTTGAGTTTCCAGAAGTATTAGCTGATGATGGTGGTTTTATTGGGTTTGATGCTGTTATTGGTAATCCGCCTTATATAAAAGAACGAGATGCAAAAGAAATTTTTGCTCCTATACGTAAAAGTCCAAAATGGCAAGAACACCTACAAGGTAAAATGGATTTATGGTATTTCTTTTTACATCAAGCTTTTAATGTAGCTAACAAGAACGCATTTATATCATATATAACAAATTCTTATTGGGTAAAAAGTGACGGTTCTAAAATTCTAATAAATAGAATTTTTAATGAAAAAACACTAAATGAGATTATTTATTTTGATGATTACCCAATTTTTGAAGAAGTATCTGGAAAGCACATGATTCATTCTTATTATAATTCATTAATTAATAAAGATTATGAAGTGAAATTGGTTTCAGTTAATAGAGAAGAGTTTAAAAAAGAAATAGATAATGAAGCTAAAGCTTACTATAATAACAAAGAAATAGTAGAGGGATATTCTATTAACTTAGATGTTAGTTCAAGCGCATTATTTAAAGATTGTATAGAATTAGGTGAATTATTTAATACTTCTGTAGGTATACAAGAGAGTTCTGATAAAGTTGCTTCTAAAAATATTCCAACAGAATTAGAAAGTAAATTTGAAGGAGGTGAAGGTGTTTTTGTTATTAATAAAGAAGAAGTAGAAAGATTAAACTTAAATAATGATGAATTAGGTATTTTAAAGCCTTATTTAAATACTCACAATGTTTTAAAGTATGGTGTAAATTTTTCAGATGAATATTTGATTTTTTCAGATAAACAAATTAGAAATGATATTAAAGAAAATAAATACCCAAACATAAAAAGGCATTTAGATAAAGTAAAACACTTTGTTACTTCTTCTAATGCTCCTTATGGTTTGCATAGAGATAGGAGTTCTAAAATAAACCCATTTGATATACCTAAACTTATTTGTGCAGGAATGTTTAAATCTCCTCATTTTACATATGATAATAAAAAATTTTATGTAGGTTTTTCTTTTTCTGTAATATGGCAAAAGAATGAAGAATATGATTTGAAATATTTATTAGGAATAATGAATTCAAAATTAGGCGAATATTGGTTTAACGCTAATGGGAAAAAAAGAGGAGTTGGTGTTGATATTGGAGTAAAAGTATTTAGACAATTTCCAGTTAAGCAATTAAAGCAAGAATTTCAGAAACCTTTAATTTCTATAGTTGAAGAGATTTTATTAATCAAAAAAGAAAACCCAAAAGCAAATACCATAGCATTAGAAAGCGAAATAGACCAAATGGTATATAAATTATATAATTTAACACCAGAAGAAATAAAAATATTAGAGAATAGTTAGTTATGTCGCACTTTTTAAATAGAGAGAAATTTAATTTCTGGATTCCTAAATTAATTACACAAGCAGATGAAGAGGTTTTATTAATAGTACCTTATATAAAAACTTCAAATACAATTTTACAGGCATTACAGAAGGCTAATAGTGATAATAAAAGGATTGTTATAGTTTATAGAGAAAATATGCTTAATGATTTTGAAAAAGCAAAATTATTTGCTTTGGAAAATTTAGATTTATTACACCATCCTAACATACATTGCAAGTGTTATTATAATGGAGACTTGTTAATTGTAGGCTCAATGAATCTTTATGAGTATTCAGAAAAGAACAATAGAGAAATGGGGTATATCTTTAGTGACCTGGACTATGGAGAAATTGAGAAAAAATATAATGTAGAATATTTTGAAGTAGATGACTATCATTTAATAGATGAACCATTACAAGAAATTAGACAAATAATTAATGGTTCAACTTTAGAGAAAAAATCGAAAACAACTTTAGAAAAAGGATTTAAAATTAATAGTATCCAAACTCAATATGAATTAGCTCTACAAGATTGTGAAACTTTAAACAAACATTTTGGAAACAAAGCCTTTAAGCCTATACTAGATGAGAAAGCTAAATTAGATGATATAGAGCTTTATGATATTGTTTGTACAAACTACTTTGATAATATAGATTTATTTTTTGAGCAAAAAAGATTGGCTTTAGTTATAAACTTTAGTGAAAAGGAGAAAATTTTTCAGAGGTGGAAAAAAGATTATGATGAATTTAGATTCAAAGGCTTTAAGCATTATTGGGTAGATTCCTCTAAGCCTATTCATCTTTATAGAGATAGGAACTATAGTTTCTGGAAAGATAATGCTGAAAACAGAAAAGTATTAATAAAAGCTTATGAAAAAGGACTTAAAAACTTATATGATTACTATCAAATGCTTAAAAAAGAAATTTGATAAGTGTTAAGCTCTATCAGTAATTGATTTTTAGAGGTTTTTTTATTTTAGGATAAAAATAAAAGTTAAAAGAGAGAGTATTGTCAACTATATTGTCAACCAAAAAAATAAAGCCTTGTAAATCAAATGATTACAAGGCTTTTTGCGGAGAAAGAGGGATTCGAACCCCCGGAGGTGTGACCCTCAACAGTTTTCAAGACTGCCGCATTCGACCACTCTGCCATTTCTCCAAGTGTCTCATCAGGTATTCCCTGAATGCGGGTGCAAATATAACAACCTTTTTTTAATTTTATCAAAGCTTTTCATTTTATTTTACTAAAAAATTATTTTCTTTAAATAGAAAGAAAATACAGGTTAATTTATGTAAAGAATGAAAATTAAATTATTAAAATGGACTAACTTTACATTGTATATGCATTTTAATACATCAAATAAAAATCAAAAACATTTTTTTGAAAAAATAATTTAACAATAATGATTGATAGTATAGAAAAATTAAGATGGCGTTATGCAGTTAAAAAATTCGATTCTACTAAATTTCTTTCTGATTTAAAAATTGAAATTCTTAAAGAAGCTTTTAATCTTACAGCAACTTCTTATGGCTTGCAGCCCATTAAATTAGTAATAATAAATAATAAAGAGATACAAAACGATTTGGTGAAATGTTCGTATGGGCAGCAGCAAATAGCTCAAGCTTCTCATATCTTGGTATTTTGTATTGAAAATCAAATTGATGAAAAATATATTATAGATTATTTTAATTTAATTAAAAAGATTAGAAATACTAGTCATGAAATTTTGCAACCTTTTCAAGAAGCATTAATTACAACTTTTTCAAAAAAAAATACAGAGGAAATTAGAATATGGGCAATAAATCAAGCATACTTAGCTATGGGAAATTTGTTGACAGTATGTGCTATTGAAGAAATTGATGCTTGCCCAATGGAAGGTTTTATTGCTGATGCTTATGATGATATTTTAAATTTAAAGAATAAGAATCTAACATCAATTTTAGTTTTGCCTGTTGGTTATAGAGCAGAAGATGATATTTTTTCTAATTTTGATAAGGTTAGAAAATCAATTGATGATAGTATAATTCAACTATAAAATTTTCATAGAATAAAGTTTAATTATTAGTTACTTATAGATGCCAGGTTTTGAATTTTTTGGGGATAGTGAACGAAAAGAAGTAAATGATGTATTAAATTCTGGGGTATTAATGCGTTATGGCTTTGATAATGCAAGAACAGATTGGAAAGCACTTGAATTAGAAAAAGCACTTACAAAAAAAATGAATGTAGCTCACGCGCATTTAGTTAGTAGTGGTACCGCAGCCTTAACAGTAGCCCTAATAAGTGCTGGTATCGGCTCTGGTGATGAAGTAATTATGCCAACATTCACTTTTGTAGCTACTTTTGAAGCTATACTTTCTGTTGGAGCAGTACCAATCTTGGTAGATATTGACAATACCTTAGGATTAGAAGCCACTGCGGTAGAAAATGCAATTACAAAACGGACAAAAGCAATAATGCCTGTACATATGTGCGGTTCAATGGTAGATTTAGCGCCTTTACAAATAATTTGTAAAAAGCATAAATTAAGACTGATTGAAGATGCTTGCCAAGCTATTGGTGGATTTTATAAAAAAAAACCTTTAGGCTCTATAGGTGATATTGGTTGTTTTTCATTTGATTATGTTAAAACAATTACCTGTGGAGAAGGAGGTGCAATTATCACAAATAATAAAAAATATTATACGAATGCTGATAACTTTTCTGATCATGGGCATGATCATTTAGGGTCGGATAGGGGAGCAGAAAAACATTCTTTTATAGGCTATAATTTTAGAATATCAGAGTTGCACGCTGCTGTTGGTTTGGCACAAATAAAAAGACTAGATTCATTTATTGAAATCCAAAAAAAACATTATCAGATATTGACTGCATCTTTAGAAAATATTTCTGAAGTTGAATTTAGAAGAATTCCAAAAGGTGGAGAACAAAATTATTCCTTTTTTAGTTTCTTTTTGCCAACAAAAAATAGTACAAAAAAAGTACATAAAGCATTGCTAAATGCTGGTATTGATGCAACATTTTATTGGTATGATAATAACTGGCATTATCATAGAAAATGGAATCATTTAAAGCATTTGAAAACATTAAGTTACTATTCAAATGCTATTTATGATAATTTACCGAATTATGATAAATATGATTTTTCTGCTTCAGATAACATAATGTCTCGTACTATTTCTTGTCTTATAAAATTAAGCTGGACTGATGATGAAGTAAAAATTAGAGCTCAAAAAATGGCTAAAATAATTAAAGAAAATCTTTAATTTTAATACGAAACATAATCAACAATTTCTAAGCCATATCCTACAATACCTACTCTTTTTGATTGTATACTATTAGTAAGTAAACGTACTTTTGAGATGTTTAAATCATGTAAAATTTGAGCTCCAACTCCAAAATCTTTTGCATCCATTTCTATTTTAGGCGCTTTTATTTCTCCTTTAGATTGTAATTGTTTTAAATCTGACAGCCTACTCAAAAGATTTAAAGATTGACTTTCTTGATTTATAAATACAAACGCACCTTTACCTTCAGCATTTATGGCAGTAAACATATCTTCTAATTTTTTATCAGGATTGTTTGTTAGTGTGCCTAAAATATCATTATTAATTAGAGTAGAATTGATACGTGTTAGTATTTTTTCATCTTTTTTCCAAACTCCTTTTGTTAATGCTATATGAACTTGATTATTTGTTGTTTGTTTATATGCTCTTAATCTGAAATCTCCAAAACGAGTAGTTATATTAAAATCTTCCTTTTTTTCAATAAGACTATCGTGTTCCATACGATAGGCTATCAATGATTCTATTGAAACGATTTTGAGATTATATTTTTTTGCTACTTCTTTTAATTCGGGTAATCGAGCCATAGAACCATCTTCGTTCATAATTTCAACAATTACGCCGGCTGGCTTAAGTCCAGCAAGGCGAGCAAAATCTATAGCTGCCTCTGTATGACCAGTTCTTCTTAAAACGCCACCTTCTTTTGCTACTAAAGGAAATATATGTCCTGGTCTTGCTAAATCGTATGGTTTTGTGTCTATTTCCGTAAGTGCTTTTACTGTTTTGGCTCTATCGGAAGCTGAAATACCAGTAGTTACACCATTACCTCTTAAATCTACAGATACGGTAAATGCAGTTTCCATATGATCCGTATTATTTGTAACCATCATTTGAAGTCCTAGCTCTTTACATCTGCTTTCGGTTAAAGGAGCGCAAATAAGCCCGCGACCTTGAGTCGCCATAAAATTTATAGTTTCTGGGGTTGCTAATTCTGCAGCAGCAAGAAAATCACCTTCGTTTTCTCTATTTTCATCATCAACAACAATAATGACTTTACCATTTTTAATGTCAATTATTGCCTCTTCAATTGAATCAAGATGCGTAGTATTTTCCATTTTTTTTATTTTGTACTTGGCTTTAATTTTGCAAAAATACGTTGAAAGAAATCGATAACACTTCCAAAATTAACTAAACCTTTATCTGCAGTTGCTCTTTTAGTTAAAAAAACACCTAAAGGTAGCATTACAAGAGTAGAAGCCCATCCACCAAGTATTGGATTAATATTTCCTTCTTTAGCATAATTCTCTGCAAAAACCCCAATAAAATAATAGGTTAAGAATAATATAATTGCAATTACCATAGGCAAACCTAATCCCCCTTTTCTGATAATTGCCCCTAAAGGAGCTCCTACGAAAAATAGAACAATGCATGATAATGCTAATGCGAATTTTTTATGTAATGATACAATATGCATATTGTATATTTTATAACGTTTATCAAGCTCATTTTTTTTACCCTCAATAGACGCAATGATATTAGTAGTCGTGTTTTGAGCAGAATTTATAATTTGACCTTTTTGCCACGATTCAAATAAATTTATGATATTTAAAGTATCAAGTATTTTTTTTGTAATAAGAATTGAGTCTTTCTCTATAGGTTTTGCTAAACTGTCTTTTTTAGAAATTACAGAAAAGGCCCCCATTCGTGTATAAATACTTTTTGAAAAAGTATGCACATTGGTAATATTATTTTCTTTTATAGAATCTGCATCTTTTATCAAACGCACTACATTCTTCATTTTGTCCGTAGTTACTGATCTTTCTTGGTCTAGATCAACATCGAGCTTAGAAATATCTTGATTGATTGTATACACTTCAAAAGTTGCCTTCGCAAATGGATATTTTCTATTTTCTTGTACACTTTTTTTAGCTACATCTTCATAATAATGACCATCTCGTAATACAAGTTGAAGAATATCAGATCCTTCACTACTGACAAGCTCTCCAGTCTTAGCTTTAATTACTGTATTATTTACACTATTTTTAGATTTTCGATGGATGATGACATTTTCAAGAAAGCGATCATTTTCACCAAATTTTCGATCTACTTTCATATTCATATCTGTACCTTCCAAATCGCTAAAAGCCCCTTCAACTATAGCCGTTGATGGTTTTACCTGCCCGATGTTTTTTCGTAGGTTGTATATTTTCTGTTCTGAAGCTGGAATAACACTATTCGCAAAATAGAACACGACTATTCCTAAAATTGAAACAAATATAATGAGGCTTAACATGGAACGTTGTAATGAAATACCTGAAGCTTTCATTGCAGCAAACTCATAATTTTCTGCGAGTGTGCCAAAAGTTAAAATTGAAGCTAGTAAAACAGTTAATGGAAGTACTTTTTCCATTAAACTTGGCATAATATAGAATAGAAATTTTGCAATAATAAAAACATCTAAACCTCTACCCGCCAAATCATCAATAAATAACCAGATAGTTTGAAATATGAAAATAAGCATCAGTATCGCAAACGAACTGAAGAAATTATATAAAAAGCGTTTTAAAATGTAGCTGTCTAAAATTCTCAATGCTTAATTTCTTAAGATGTAGTACCCATCATTTTTGTACTTAGATTCATCAAAAGTAAATAAGGTTTTTGATAAAGGCTGGTTTGTTTTAAAAGAATTAACAGTGATAGTAGTTTTAGTACCATTTTTACCAGTTTCAATTAATTTGTAAATATTTTTTGTCTCTGCATCTATACCTAATAAAATAGATTTAATTTCAGAGTTGGTATCTATTGGAATTAATTTTACAAATTGTATTTTTCTACCTTGAATATTTTGAAGGATATCCCACTCATAATTATGTCCTTTTTTATAAAAAGTCAACATTTTAGAAGGAGTAATTGTATTCTCGTCTGTAGATTGATTTTCAATTGTAACTTCTTCATTTTCAGGAACGATTGTATAAACTTTATTCCCGTCAAATAATTGCTTAGATCCTAAATAATTAAACAAATACTTATCACCTTGCATGGTAACATCTCCTCTTGTTTCTTGATTTATATTTGCTTCAGCATTGTTCAAAGCATATTTAAAATCTACAAAAATGTTATCATAACTTTTTACTTTATTATAAACTTCATCTAACAAAGCCTTTGCTTTTGCAGAATTTTGTGCCATTGATAATGCAGAAGTAAAAAGTGCTATTAAAACAATTATTTTTTTCATGATCTCGTTTAATTTTTTTCGTTATTTAATAAATAATCCAAAGCTACCATATCAGTAACTAAAACTTGTCTTGCCTTACTACCCTCAAAAGGGCCAACAATACCTGCAGCTTCTAACTGATCTATGATACGACCAGCTCTATTATAGCCTAATTTTAATTTTCTTTGTATTAAAGATGCTGATCCTTGTTGTGCAATTACAATAACTTCTGCAGCTTCTCGGAATAAAGCATCTCTGTCAGAGATATCATAATCAATACTTGTGCCAGAATCATCACTAACATATTCAGGAAGCAAATGAGCATCAGGATAAGCTCTTTGAGAACCTATATAATCTACAATTTTAGCAACTTCTGGTGTGTCAACAAAAGCACATTGTATACGAGTGACATCGTTACCTTGTGTGTACAACATGTCACCTCTACCAATTAATTGATCGGCTCCTTGTGTATCTAAAATTGTTCTTGAATCTATTTTTGAGGTTACTCTAAAAGCAATTCTAGCAGGAAAGTTAGCTTTAATAATACCTGTAATTACATTTACAGAAGGTCGTTGGGTTGCAATAATTAAATGTATTCCAATTGCTCTAGCCAATTGTGCTAAACGGGCAATAGGTGTTTCTACTTCTTTACCTGCCGTCATTATTAAATCGGCAAACTCATCAATAACCAAAACAATATAAGGTAAAAATTTATGTCCATCATTCGGATTCAATTTTCGAGCTTTGAATTTTGTGTTGTATTCTTTAATATTACGTACAAGAGCAAGTTTTAATAATTCATACCGATTATCCATCTCAATACAAAGAGAATTTAAAGTATGAATAACTTTTGTGTTGTCTGTAATAATAGCATCTTCAGAATCGGGCAATTTTGCTAAAAAGTGACGCTCAATTTTATTAAAAAGTGTAAGCTCTACCTTTTTTGGATCTATCAATACAAATTTTACTTCTGCTGGGTGTTTTTTATATAATAAAGAAGTTAGAACAGCATTTAGACCAACCGATTTACCTTGACCTGTAGCACCCGCCATTAAAAGGTGAGGCATTTTAGCTAAATCAACAACAAAGGTTTCATTACTAATAGTTTTACCAAAAGCTATTGGTAACTGCATTTCTGCCTTTTGAAACTTACTAGAAGTAATTACAGAACGCATAGAAACAATAGTGGCATTTTTATTAGGAACTTCAATACCTATGGTACCTTTACCAGGAATAGGAGCAATTATACGAATCCCGAGCGCAGCTAATGATAAAGCAATATCATCTTCTAAATTTTTAATTTTCGAAATACGAACCCCAGCGTCTGGTACTATTTCATATAAAGTAACTGTAGGACCAATAGTTGCCTTAATTTGTGCAATACCTATTTTATAATTTTTTAAGGTCTCAACAATTTTATTTTTATTTTCTTCAAGCTCTTCTTGATTAATAGTAATTCCACCTGTAACTCCATGTTGATCCAGTAAATCTATAGTTGGAAATTTATAATTCCCTAATTCTAGTGTGGGATCAAATTCTCCGTAATCATCAACAAGTTTACTTGCAAGATTATCAGTTTCTTCTTTTTCTTCGACAATTTTTTCCACTTGCATTGTCAAATCATCTTCGTCTTCTTCAATTGGAGCAGTTACTTCAAAACTATCATCTAACTCTGGTTCAAGTGAAGGGATATCTTTTTTATGAGTATAGGTATCAAAAAGTACTTGTTTTTCTTCTTTCTTTATGATTTCATCGATTTCATCATCTGTATATGTTTCAGATGAAGGAGAATTCTTGAATTCAGATGAAATAAGACTACGCTTTTTATTATAATATTCAGAAACATGCTCTGGGGTTAATTTGAAAAGTCTAACCAAGATAATTATTAAACCAAATAATAATAATAAGAAAACACCTAATTTTCCTGTATAATCTTGAAGAAAATCATTCATTTCATAACCGACTAATCCTCCTAATAATGGGCTTTTATCAGCAAAAAAACCTAGCGTAATAGAAATCCAAATTAAAAAAACCAAGCCCCAAATCCACTTTCTAAGCAATCCAATATTTTTAAGGCTTAAGAATAATTTTAAACCTGTAATAAAGAATAAAAAGGTAAAAATTAATGAAGCAATACCAAAACCTTTGTAGACAAAAAAGTGACTTATGCTTGCTCCAAATTTGTTTAATAAATTTCGCGCTTGTTTATTTCGAGTAGAAAATTCAGACAATAGACTTTGATCATCTTGCCAAGTAAAATAAAAAGAGATAAATGCAAAAAATAAAGCTATACTAAAAAGCATTATTAAACTTCCCAGTATAATTTTGTTTTGTTTAGATAATTTAAAAGAACCTCTCTTTTTAGGAGATGTCGTTTTTGAGCTTTTTGCCTTCTTTGCCATTAAATCATAAATTCTTTGTGGCTAAAGTACGAATTTACCTTATAAGCCAATGGTAATACTATAGTTTTAAAAAATCTTAGGAAGATAAATAATAAGACCTATTATGGTTGAAGCTATTGAAACTAACATCACAGCACCAGCTGAAATATCTTTAATAAATCCAATTTTTTTATCAAATTCTGGTTGAATAAAATCTGAAATTTTTTCAACAGCTGTATTCATTCCTTCGACACCTAATACAAGTGCTACAGCAAAAATTTGAAGAATCCATTCAGTTTTAGAAATATCAAAATAAAATCCTGCAATTGTAACTAAAACTGCAATAAAAACTTGAATTTTAATACTTGCTTCGGTACGAATTAAAAGTATAGCTCCACGAAATGCGAAACCAACACTTTTAATTCTATTTACTAAAAACGATTCTTTAGGCATCTAATAAAGCTTCTAAGGCTGCTTTGTAATTAGGTTCTTCAACTGTTTCGGCAACTTGCTCAGTATAAAGTACATTCCCATTTTCATCTAAAACAACAACTGATCTTGATAAAAGTGCAGCAAGTGGTCCATCAGAAAAGGTTAATCCGTAGTTATTTCCAAAATTACCATCTTTAAAATCAGAAAGCATTTCAACATTTGCAATACCTTCGGCTCCACAAAAACGTGCTTGAGCAAATGGCAGATCTTTAGAAATGCATAATACAACTGTATTTTCTAGTTCAGCAGCTTCTGTATTAAATTGACGAACAGATTGTGCACATGTACCCGTATCAACACTAGGAAAAATATTTAAAACAATTTTTTTTCCTTTGTAATTTTCTAATGTAACTGTTGATAAATCGCTTTTTGTTAAAGTGAAATTTGGAGCAGAAGCACCTGTTTTTGGCAAATTGCCTATTGTGTGTATTTCATTTCCTTTTAATGTAACCGTAGCCATAATTAGTTTTTTAATTCTGTGTGAAATTAAAAAATATATCTATTATATATGGATAGTATTTAAAATTTTAAAATAAAAAAGTTCATTCTTGGTATTGAATGAACTTTAAAATTCTTGAGTACTATTTTACTTATCAATCGAACCCATTACTCTTTGCATAAAACTATTTAGAGCATCTTTTTGAGTAGCGCCACTTTTAATGGCTTTATGCACTTCTATCGCGCCATACATATTAGAAATTAATTCTCCAATAATATCTAATTCCTCATCTTTTAAAGAAGGAAGTTCTGTTAAGGCTTCAAGTGTATCAATAGTTTCAATTACGTAATCTTCATCATTTTCTTCGATGAAGTTCGTTAGATGCTTAATTACTGGTAATTTCACTTATTAAATTTTTTAAAACATCATATTTGTTGGTCTGCACTTGGCTTTTAAGCTTTCCTTTTGTAAAAGCAGCAAATGTTGGTAAATTATCTACATTGGCTAATTTTCTTGATTCTGGAAACTTTTCGGCATCTGCAAGTACAAAAGTAATGTTTGTGTTTTCTGTTGCTTCTTTTTTGAATTTTGGCTTCATTATGCGACAATTGCCACACCATGTAGCCGAATATTGTACCATAACGTTATCATTTTGGTCAATAATCTCTTGTAAATTATCTTTCTCTAATTCTATTATCATAAAAGCTCTTATTGTAAAGAAAGGAATCTATTTAAAAAATAGATTCCCTCTGAAAATTTGTGATTGAATAATTTAGTTTGCATGTGTAGAAAGGTAACTAGCAACACCACTTCTATCAGCAATCATAGCTTCTTTACCTTCTTCCCAATTTGCTGGGCAAACTTCACCTTTTTCTTGTACATGAGTATAAGCGTCTACCAAACGTAAATATTCATTTACGTTTCTTCCTAATGGCATATGGTTTATTCCTTCATGAAAAACAGTACCTTCTTCATCGATTAAATACGTAGCTCTATAGGTTACATTATCACCATCAACAGTTACAACACCTGTCTCATCATTATACTGCTCATTTGTAATATCTAAAATACCTAGTGTAGAAGCTAAATTTCTGTTGCTATCTGCTAATATTGGATAAGTAACTCCTTCAATACCTCCATTATCTTTAGCAGTACTTAACCAAGCAAAGTGAACTTCAGCAGTATCACAAGAAGCCCCGATTACTAGAGTGTTTCTTTTTTCAAACTCTCCTAAAGCTGCTTGAAAAGCATGTAATTCAGTTGGACAAACGAAAGTAAAATCTTTTGGATACCAAAATAGTAGTACTTTTTTATTGTTTTTTTGAGCTTCTTCTAAAACATTTATTTTAAAAGTATCTCCTAAATCATTCATTGCATTTACACTTAAGCTAGGAAATTTTTTACCTACTATTGCCATATTCTAAATATTTAATTTGTATTATAATTTAGTACAAAATTAAGTCTAGATATGTAATTAATACTTATAAAAGATTTAAAAAATTGATGGGTAGATAGTATTTATAGATGGTCTAAATTTTGGTATTAAATTATTATCAACTTAAGAAATATAGCCCACAAAATTTATCAGAGTCATAATAATAAGTTGTTATAGAAAGAAAACAAGAAATTAATTTTTTTTATATGAATTATAACTGACATATTTATACTTCTGCAGTTTTTACAGAGGCTTTAGAAGTGATTAATTGTCTAATTTTTATATTAAATGCAGCAAATATTAAAGTCATAATAGGACTTAGCCAGTTGAAAATAGCATAGACAAAATACTCTCCAGTACTAACTCCTAATACGCCAGATTGGTAAGCTCCACAGGTATTCCATGGTATAAGCACCGATGTTACAGTTCCAGAATCTTCAAGAGTTCTACTTAAATTTTCAGGAGCAAGCCCTTTATCTTGATACGCTTTTTTGAACATTTTGCCAGGTATAACAATTGCTAAATATTGATCACTAGCAACAGCATTTAATCCTATACAACTTATAACTGTACTTGAAAAAAGTCCGAATACAGAACTTGCCACAGCTAATAACGATTTTGTTATTCGTGCTAAAGCTCCAATACCATCCATTATACCTCCAAAAACCATAGCACAACAAATTAAACAAATAGTCCAGATCATTCCTTGCATTCCACCTGCACTAAATAATTCATTTAATTTTTCATTATCCGTCACTATTTCAGTATCTGTAAAAATAGCATGGAAAAGTGCTGTTACTTCAGACTCGTTTATTGTTTTAAGAATTTCAGTTTGAAAAATCATTGCAAATATTGCAGCTAATCCCACTCCAATTCCTAAAGCAACTAGTGGTTTTGTTTTGAGTAATATTAAAACAACTACAACTATTGGAACAATAAATAAATACGGTGTTATTACAAATGTTGTTTCAATAGTTTTAAGTAACCCACTAATATCAGCAGTACCACTAGTATCTATATTTAAACTTATAATAGTAAAAACAATTAAGGTGATTATTATAGTTGGTACAGTTGTAATAGCCATATATTTAATATGTGTAAACAAGTCTGTTCCTGCCATTGCTGGTGCAAGATTTGTTGTATCACTTAATGGAGACATTTTATCGCCAAAATAGGCACCAGAAATAACTGCTCCAGCAATCATTCCTGTGGGGATACCTAATGCAGTACCTATACCTACCAGTGCTATGCCTACGGTTGCCGATGTAGTCCAAGAGCTTCCAGTTGCAATAGAAATGATAGCTGCAATGACTACAGAAGCAGGTAAAAATATAGTAGGATTTAAAACTTGAAGTCCATAATATACCATTGCGGGAATGATACCACTTACCAACCAAGTACCTGCTAAAGCTCCAACTAACATTAAAATCATTATTGGAATAAAAACACTTTTAAGATTTTCCCAAACCTCTTGAAGCATAACCTTAAGTGTCGATTTATTTAAAAATCCAACAATAGCAGCAAAAACACCACCTATTAATAATATGATTTGATTGGAATATTCTCCAAAAACTTCACCATCAGCGTAGAATATATTGTACGCAAGCATTGCCATCAAAAGAATAACAGGAATCAATGCTTCCCAAATACTCAATTCTCGGTTTTCTACAATATGTTCATTTTCAGGCCCGGCTGGGTTTAAGCTTTGGTTTTGCATCAATTTATTCATTAGTTATCCTGTAATAATACGATTTTGACTCTTTTCTTGCAAGAATTGAGATGTGGTATTTTTACGATTAACTATTAGTCGTTTATTATCTTTAATTCTAACATAGATTGTCTCATAATTGAATATGTTCTTTCTATATCATCATCTAGTCCAATTGAAAACCGAATTAAACCTTCTGATAAACCCATTTCTTTTTGTTCTTCCAAAGGAATTTCTGAAGAAGTTGACGTTCCAGGAGCACTAAACAAAGTCTTATAAAAGCCCAAACTTACTGCTAAATAGCCTAGTTTTTTTTCTTGCATAAGCTCCATTAATTTATTAGCGTTTTCAAGTGAGCCAACATTTAGGGTAAGGAGTCCACCATAACCATATTCTGAATTTATTTGTTTGGTCATGATTTTATGACTAGAATGAGATTCTAAACCTGGGTAGACAACTTTAAGTCCGTCTTCTTGAAATCTTTTTGCCAAATAGAATGCATTTTCACTATGCTTTTTGATTCTAATATGTAGTGTTCTCATATTTTTTAAGATAGATGAAGCTCTCAAGCTATCTAAAGTACTACCGAGTAACATTCCAGCTCCGCTATTTACATCTTTTAAACCTAAGCAGAATTCTTTTGTACCACAAACAACGCCTGCCACACAATCACTAGTTCCATTTATAAATTTTGTAAGACTATGAATCACAATATCAGCCCCAAGTTTGGCTGGCGAAATAGATAATGGAGAAAATGTATTGTCTACAATTAAAGGAATTTTGTATTTTCTAGCTAATTCAGATAATGCCTTTATATCTGCAACTTCTAGAAGTGGGTTACTAACTGCTTCACAATAAATCATTTTTGTTTTTTCTGTAATGGCATTTTCAACAAAGTCAATTCTTGTAATATCAACAAAAGATGTATTTATATTGAATTTTTTTAAGAAATTTTTCATAAAAGCGTAAGTACCACCATAAATAGTTCTACTACTAACTATATGTTCACCTGCATCACATAATTGAAGCATTACAGATGTAATTGCACCCATACCACTCGCATAAACATTAGCAGTTTCAGTACCTTCTAAAGCTGCTAAAGCTTCTCCTAAATATAAATTAGAAGGAGAAGAGTGTCTACTATATAGATAACAGCCTTCCGTATTTCCTTCAAAAGTATCAAACATTGTTTTTGCCGATAAAAAAGTATAGGTTGAAGAATCTGAAATAGAAGGATTGACACCACCATATTCCCCAAAATATTGTAAATCTTGTAAATCGTTTGCTGCTTTGTAGTTCATTTAGTAAGTTTTTTGAATACTAAAAATACATTTATATGGTTTTATAATCAATAGTTATTAATTTTTATAAATTATAAAACTATATTTTTTATTTTTATTAGATTTTAATTCTATTTTAAAGGAAGTTTAAGTAATATGAATGAAAAAATATCTAAATGAAATTTGATGAAATAGATAGCCGGCTTTTAGCTTTACTACAAAACGATTGTAAAAAAACTACGAAAGAATATGCGAATTCATTACATCTTTCAGTAACAGCTGTTTATGAAAGAATAAAAAGACTAGAGAAAATAGGAGCGATTAAAAAATATGTAGCTTTAGTTGATAAAAAACACATTGGTAAACCATTTACAGTCTTGTGCCATGTAAAGCTAGTTCAACATACAAAAGATTATGTAACACAATTCGAAAAGGAAGTTGTTAAATTAAAAGAAGTTGCAGAATGCTTTCACATTAGTGGAGATTATGATTACATTTTAAAAATACATGTAAGTGATATAGAAGAATATCGTGAATTTATGGTGTCAAAACTTACAGCCATTAATCATATAGGAAGCACTCAAAGTTCATTTGTGATTACAGAAGTTAAGCATACCACAGCTATAGCGATTTAGATACTCATTAATAACACAACTTTAGTCTTTATAGGTTATCTAAACCAGAAAATAGTGCTAATTTTGTTATGTTTATTAAAATTAATTCAAAGTTATGAGTTTATATGATGTAGCCATTATTGGTTCAGGTCCTGGGGGATATGTAGCAGCTATACGTTGTGCACAATTAGGAATGAAAACAGCAATTATTGAAAAGTACAATACTTTAGGAGGCACTTGTCTTAATGTGGGTTGTATCCCTTCAAAGGCCTTATTAGATTCTTCTCATCATTATGAAGATGCTGTTAAGCATTTTGAAGAGCATGGTATTGAAATTTCTGGCGACGTAAAGGTAAACTTAGAAAAAATGATTTCTCGAAAACAAAATGTAGTTGATATGACTACAAAGGGGATTGATTTTTTAATGAATAAAAATAAAATTGATGTTTTTGAAGGAGTAGGTAGCTTTAAAGATGCTACACACATTAATATTAAAAAAAATGATGGTAAAACAGAAACTATTGAAGCTAAGAATACAATTATAGCTACAGGTTCTAAGCCATCTACGTTACCTTTTATCAAATTAGATAAAGAACGTATTATTACATCTACCGAAGCATTAACACTAAAAGAGGTTCCAAAACACATGATTGTTATTGGAGGCGGTGTTATTGGTTTAGAGTTAGGGCAGGTTTATAAAAGACTTGGTGCAGATGTTACTGTGGTTGAATTTATGGATCGAATTATTCCTGGTATGGATGGCGCACTTTCAAAAGAACTAATGAAAGTGATGAAAAAACAAAAAGTAAAATTTGAGCTTTCTCACAAAGTAAAATCTGTTGAGCGTAAAGGAAAAGAAGTTATTGTAAAAGCTGATAATAGTAAAGGAGAAGAAATTACCTTTACTGGAGATTATTGTCTAGTTGCTGTTGGTCGTCATGCCTATACAGAAGGTTTGAATTTAGAAGCTGCTGGAGTGAAAATGGAAGAAAGGGGTAGAGTAGCGGTTAATGACCATTTACAAACAAATGTTGCTAATATTTATGCTATTGGTGATGTCATTAAAGGGGCCATGCTAGCACATAAAGCTGAAGAAGAAGGAACCTTGGTTGCCGAAATACTAGCAGGTCAAAAACCACATATTGATTACAATTTAATACCTGGTGTTGTGTATACATGGCCAGAAGTTGCAGCTGTTGGTAAAACAGAAGAACAATTAAAAGAAGCAGGTATTGAATATAAAACAGGTCAATTCCCGATGCGTGCTTTAGGTCGTTCAAGAGCAAGTGGAGATATTGACGGATTCGTAAAAATATTAGCTGATAAAAAAACAGATGAAGTTTTAGGGGTACATATGATTGGTGCTCGTGTTGCAGATTTAATTACAGAAGGTGTTACAGCTATGGAGTTTAGAGCTTCAGCAGAAGACATTGCTCGTATGAGTCATGCTCACCCAACTTATGGAGAGGCTGTAAAAGAAGCTGCCCTTGCTGCAACAGCAGACAGAGCTTTACACGTTTAATACTATAATTAGTATCTTAGAAGTCTATCAAATTTTAATACTAATTAAATTTGATAGACTTTTATTTTATTAAATCTTTATAAAGAATTTTCAAAATATATTTTATGCATATAAATGATAAAACTGGAATAACTTCATATCAAGCGCAAACAAACAGATATGATTCTATGAAATATAATCGCACCGGAAAAAGTGGTGTATTGCTTCCTGCAATATCATTAGGGCTGTGGCATAATTTTGGTTTTGTAGATAATCAGCAAAACGCAAGAGAGATTTTAAGAACAGCTTTTGATCTTGGAATTACACATTTTGACCTTGCTAATAATTATGGCCCTCCATATGGTTCTGCGGAAGAAAATTTTGGAACTATTTTTAAAAAAGATTTCAAATCATATCGTGATGAACTATTTATAGCGTCAAAAGCAGGTTTTGATATGTGGCCAGGACCTTATGGTAATATGGGTTCACGTAAATATTTAATTGCTAGCTTAGATCAAAGTCTAAAACGGATGGGTTTAGATTATGTTGATATATTTTACCATCACAGGCCAGATCCAGATACTCCTCTAGAAGAAACAATGGGTGCTCTTGCTGATATTGTCCGTCAAGGAAAAGCACTTTATGTGGGCATTTCAAATTACCAACCAAAACAAACAAAAGAGGCTGCGCGTTTATTAAAAGAGATGAATGTTCCGTTTATTTTGCATCAAGCTCGTTATTCAATTTTTGATCGTTGGGTTGAAGATGGTTTGCTAGATACTTTAGATCAAGAAGGAGTAGGTTGCATTGCTTTTTCTCCTTTAGCACAAGGAATGCTTACCAATAAATATGTAAATGGTATTCCTTCGGATTCTCGTGCTGCTAAAAATTTCACTTATTTAGAAAAAGAGCAAGTAGCATCTCATCTTGAAAAGATAAAAAATCTTGCAAAATTAGCAGATGAAAGAGGACAAAAACTATCACAAATGGCCATTGCGTGGTTGTTAAAAAGACCTACAGTTGCTTCTGTTCTCGTTGGAGCAAGTTCGGCAAATCAATTAAAAGAAAATATTGCTGCTTTAGATAATCTAGAATTCTCAAAAGAAGAGATTGAACAAATTAATAAGTTTTCTTAAAAAGTAAATATTCTAAAATCTTAAAACCCATCTAAACTTTAGATGGGTTTTTATTTTAGTTTTTGTGTGATCCATCACAATAGGGAGGATTACTTGTTTGTTTACAGGTGCACAAATATGCTTTTTTATCTTCATCACAAGAAAAACGCAAGGGAGGTGTCGCATTTTGAGCTTTATGCGATCCATCACAAAAAGGTTGATTGCTACTATGGCTGCAAGTACACCAACTATAATTTTTATCTTTTTCTAAATCTACACCTATTGGAGTATATTTTTTATCACTCATACCTTTAATTTAGTTTATAAAGTGAAGGTAAGTGAAACTGCAATAATTATTAAATAACAACCTTAATCTTTAACTAATCTAAATAGTTTTAAAAGTGTGTTTTTTGCTTTCAAATAAAAATCTTTAGAGATTTCAAAAGCAAATAGGAACCATGGTTCAAAATAATAACCAATTTGTCTTAGCTTGGATGCTACGGTAAATTTTATAATTACCTTATTACTTTCATAATATAAAGCTAGATAAGCACAAATTATCATAAATATAATTGCGCCTGGAATAACAACTAATGGAGATAATGAATGATTAAAATAATAGTATAACCCAAGTCCGATAAAGCTACCATATAGAATTATAAAATGAACTACATAAATTGATAAGGTACTTTGTCCGATTTTTAATAATGTACTATTTGTCAAAAATTTTCGCAATAACATGAATACTGCAAATACAATGAATACGTCTCCTAATCTAATAAATAAGTAATTATTGAAGAACACATCTGCAAATAATTGGATTTTAGTCACTTCAGCTAAGTATAAAAATACTTCAGAAGAACCAAATAACAATCCAGAACCAATAACTATTGAAAGGATAATTGCAATTGGATACAGGTATTTAAAATCTTTATATTTAGTAAATAAAATAGATAAAAATGCCCCACAAGTGGCATAACCAAACCAAGGAAAAATTGTAAATACAGAACCGTTTACTTTAGTTAAATAATTGGCAGCAGCTTCTGGTAAATATAAATGCGACCATTCTTTATAGTTGGGCTCAAAAATAAAAAGTATAAAAGTAATTCCAATTAGAGCAATTGGGAAAAGTATTTTTCTATTTTCAGTAAGTACATAAAGGCTTATGATTCCGAGTATAGACAATCCAATACAATGTAAAACATCTACTAAATAAAATGAATCATAAATTTCACCTACTAATAATCCCCAAAAATTCAATCGAAGTAAATAACCAATAAAAATTAATTGCAATCCTCTTTTAATTCCTTTTAAAACTCTTGGATTTTCAAATCCTGTTTTATCACCACGAATTAATAAATAAGTAAAAATAAAGCCAGAAACAGTAAAGAAAACTGGTGCTGTAATTCCTCGAAAATACAACCAAATCGAATATCCTAAATGGGTATTATCTCTAAAAATAGTATCCAATAAACCATCAACAAAATGACCTTGAAGCATCATTAAAATTGCCCACGCTCTCATAGCGTCAATAAAATAGAGTCTGTTTGGTTTACTTATCATTCAATTTATAATATTATAAGCTAGTGTATATACTTGTATAACAGTAAGTTTGGATGTTTTGTATTGCAAAATTAGCTATTTTTTATTCATGTCAATACTATTTGCAGTATTTTCGTGATATTAATAAAATAAAACAGAGAATGGCATCAATTTTAGCATTTGCAGGGAGTAATTCTTCTATTTCAATAAACTTTAAATTAATTCAATTTACAGCTTCATTAGTTAATGATCATGAATTACGAGTGTTGAACCTTGCAAATTACCCTTTTCCAATGTATAGCTACGATGAAGAGAAAAATAATGGCTTTGTAAATTCTTTAATTGAATTTAAAAATGATATTGATGTAGCACAAGGTCTCATTATAGCGGTAAATGAACATAATGGAAATCCATCAGCATATTTTAAAAATTTATTGGATTGGTTTTCTAGAGTTGATAAAAACTTTTTGGTAAACACTAAAATATTTTTAATGTCAACATCATATGGAAAAAGAGGAGCTTCTGGTTCATTAGGGGTTATTGAAAAATTAATACCAAGATTTGGTGGAGAACTGGTATCTATATTTTCGCTACCATCATTTGGGGAAAATTTTGATGAATCTAAAGGAATCATCAATCCTGAATTAGCAGAACAACACAAAAAAGCATTACAACAATTTTTAGCAACATTATAAAATAGCATTGCGAAAAAAAGTTTCTTTCAACGTTCAAGATATTTCTACGATAAAAGAGGCCATTTTACATTGGTCTCTGCAATTTTATGAAGTAATTTGGTTAGATTCAAATTCACATACAAACAAGTATACGACTTTTGATGCTTTACTTGCTGTTGATGCACTAACATCTATAAAAACAGACACGGCTAATGCTTTTGAAGATTTAAAAACCTATCAATCTGGAATTAAAGATTGGATTTTTGGATATCTTTCTTATGATTTAAAAAATGATGTAGAAAATCTTTCTTCAAAAAATTACGATGGGGTTGAATTTCCTGAGCTCTATTTTTTTCAACCAAAAAAGATTATCAAAATTATTGGGAATACCATAGAATTTGATTATTTGAATATGGTTGATGATGAAATAGAAACCGATTTTAAAGCCATTACTTCAATAAAGCTTGAAAAAGCAAATAAAATTACTTCAGACGTTGAAAAAAATATTCATATAAAAATGCGAATTTTTAAAGATGAATACTTTAATCATATTTCTAAAATACTATCACATATTCACCGAGGTGATATTTATGAAGTAAATTTTTGTCAAGAGTTTTACGCAGAAAATACTAAAATTAACGCTATTGAGGTTTATAAAAAGTTGGATAGCATATCAAAAGCACCTTTTGCAACTTTTTTAAAATTAGACGATAAATATTTGCTTTCAGCTTCTCCAGAACGTTATTTAAAAAAAATTGAGAATAAGATAATTTCTCAACCAATAAAAGGAACAGCAAGGCGTTCAGAGAACCCTATTGAAGATGAGGAGTTAAAGAAAATATTAGAGAATGATATAAAAGAACGAGCTGAAAATATTATGATTGTTGATTTGGTTCGGAATGATTTATCAAAAAGTGCTATAAAAGGTAGTGTTGAAGTAGAAGAACTATGTAAAATATATACTTTTAATCAAGTACATCAGATGATTTCGACGGTAACTGCGCGTGTGGAAGAAAATACTAATCCAGTAGATCTCATCAAAAAAACATTTCCGATGGGAAGCATGACTGGTGCCCCAAAGTTTTCAGCCATGACTATTATTGAAGAACTAGAATCATTTAAAAGAGGACTATATAGTGGGGCTGTTGGTTTTTTTACCCCAGAAAATGATTTCGATTTTAATGTAGTTATTCGAAGTATTCTTTATAACGAGGCGAAAGAATATGTCTCATTTTCTGTAGGCAGTGCTATAACTGCAATGTCAACTCCTGAATTTGAATACCAAGAATGTTTATTAAAGGCGAAAGCTATGAGACAGGTTCTTGAATAGTTTCACTTTTTCTTATGTATTTTTGTAGTGTGCTAGAAGAATTTAAAAATCATATTAATACTAATTTTCTTAATCTTAAGGAGAAGGAATTTCTTTTAGCGTGCAGTGGTGGAATCGATAGTATGGTTTTAGCACATTTATGTTATGCATCAAATCTAAATTTTTCAATAGCGCATTGTAATTTTGAGCTTAGAGGTGAAGAAAGCAATGAAGATGAGCAGTTTGTTAGAAAGATGGCAAAATCCTACGGTAAAAATAGTTATGTAACCAATTTTGATACGATTGGCTATATGAATAAAAATAAAGTTAATTTGCAAATTGCTGCAAGAGAGCTTCGTTATACTTGGTTTTCAAAAATATTAAAGGAAAATAATATTTCAACTTTAGTTACTGCACACCATGCAGATGACACATTAGAAACCTTTTTGATCAATCTTTCTCGTGGTACAGGTATAGATGGATTAACTGGTATTCCTGAGAAAACAGACATCATTTCTCGACCTTTACTACCTTTTTCAAGAAATCAAATTTTAGCATACGCTCAAAAGGAAAAAATATCTTGGCGAGAAGATAGAAGCAATAAAGAGACCAAATATTTACGAAACAATATTCGACATAAAATTGTTCCGTTATTAAAAGAATTACACCCAACTTTTTTGGCTAATTTTTTAAATACACAACATTATTTAGAGCAAACAAATGCAATTTTCGAGCAGCATATTGAAAAGCTAAGAAGATCATTATTTGTAAAAAAAGAAGCTATTTTTAAAATTGAAATTGCAGCACTACAAGATTTAAGTCCGAATGAAGCATATATTTACCATTTATTTAAGCCTTATGGCTTTTCTGATACAATTGCAATTATAGATTTACTTGCATCAATGAGTGGTAAAGAAATTTATTCTAAAACACATCGTTTATTAAAAGATAGATCACATCTTTTACTGCAAGAAATTGGTGCTGAAGTTTCCGATATTTATTTTATTAAAAAAGGAGAAACCGATATTAAATATCCTATTTCTTTAAAAATTGAAAGTGTTCCTGAAATTTCAAATACTTCTTCAGCTATAATTTATGTTGATGAATCTACATTAAATTTTCCTTTAACTGTAAGAAAATGGAAAACTGGCGACTACTTTCATCCATTTGGAATGAGTGGTGCAAAAAAGTTAAGTAAATTTTATAAAGACGAAAAGTATAGCCTGATCGCTAAAGAAAAGCAATGGTTAATATGTTCTGAAGATAAAATTGTTTGGGTAATAGGAAAAAGAGCTGATAATCGCTTTAAAATTTCAGATAAAACCAAAAAAATATTAAAATTTACAGTACAAAATGAATAAAAAAATACTGGTAATACTAGCCTTATTTTATACTTTTTTAGGATTTTCTCAAACCGAAGATGAGCCTGTTTTGTGGGGACAAGAGCTTCATAAAATTTCTGACACAGAATATGAGTTAATTTTTAAAGGTGATATATTAAAAGAATGGCATGTTTATTCTCAGTTTACAGCAGAAGGAGGTTCTCAGCCAAGTGAATTTATTTTTGACAAAGTTGGCGAAGATTATGAATTAATTGGTAATGCAGAAGAAAGTGAAACAATAACTGAGTATAGTGAAATTTTTGAAGTAGATGAAACCTACTTTAAAGAAAACTTGGTTTTTAAACAGAAGATTAAACTTTTAAAGCCAGCTATAAACCAAATAAATGTTTTACTGTATTTTCAGGTATGTAAAGATGTTTGTATCCCTGGTGAACAAGAATTTGTTTTTGCAATCGGTAATGGCCCAATTAAATTAGAAGATAAAACTATTGATGAACGTAGCGCTATTTTAAGTGAAGCACTCATTTTAGATTTAAAAAATAAAGAACGTTTAACAGATGGTTTAGAAGATACTGTCGACGGGACTACTAGCTTATGGATGATTTTTGGATTAGGCTTTTTAGGTGGACTTATTGCATTATTAACACCATGCGTTTTTCCAATGATTCCATTAACTGTTTCTTTTTTTACTAAACAATCAGGAACAAAAAGCAAAGGAATCACCAATGCCGTTCTTTATGGTTTTTTTATTGTTCTTATTTATTTTTTATTGAGTTTGCCCTTTCATTTATTTGATTCGGTTGATTCTCAAATACTAAACACGATAGCTACCAATGTTTGGTTAAATGTATTATTCTTCATCATTTTTGTATTTTTTGCTTTTTCATTCTTTGGTTATTATGAATTGACATTACCAAGTTCTTGGGCAAATAAAATGGATAATGCGTCATCAAAGGCAGGTGGTATTATTGGCATTTTTTTCATGGCAGTAACACTTGCAATTGTATCATTTTCTTGTACAGGACCTATTTTAGGTGGACTTTTAGGAAGTACTGCTTTAGCTGATGGAGATGTAGTAACAAATCTGTCTACAGGTATGTTGGGTTTTGGTGTTGCTTTAGCTTTACCATTTGCACTTTTTGCATTATTTCCTGCATGGTTAAATTCGTTACCAAAATCTGGTGGTTGGATGACAACAGTAAAAGTAGTGCTTGGTTTTTTAGAATTAGCTTTGGCCTTAAAATTTCTTTCAAATGCAGATTTAGTTGGCAACTGGGGGATTTTAAAAAGAGAATTATTTATAGGAATTTGGATTGTTCTATTTGCATTACTTGCTTTATATTTATTTGGTATTTTACGTTTTCCACATGATGGACCAAAACAAAAACTACCTGCAATCAGAAAAATTGTAGCCCTAATTAGTACTGGTTTTGTACTTTATCTTTGCTTAGGAATTGCTAAAATCTCTAATTTGAAATTATTAAGTGGTTTTCCACCACCAGAATTTTATAGCTTATTTGAACAAGATTCTGATTGCCCTTTAGGAATTAACTGTTTTAAAGATTTTGATGAAGGAATAGCTTACGCAAAAAAGGTTAATAAACCAATATTATTAGATTTTACAGGTTGGGCATGTGTTAATTGTCGTAAAATGGAAGAAAATGTTTGGAGCCAACCTGATGTTTTTAAAATCTTAAATGAAAATTATATTTTGATTTCTTTATATATTGATGATAGAAAAGAGCTGCCAGAATTGCAAAAATTCGATTATAAATATGAATCTGGAAGAGTTAAAACTATTGAAACCGTAGGGCAGAAGTGGGGAACATTTCAAACCTTGAATTTTAATGCAGCATCACAACCTTACTATGTTTTACTTTCTCCTGATTTAGAGGTTTTAAACTCTTCTATTCAATATACAGATAGTGACACCTATAAAGCTTGGCTTTTAAAAGGATTAGAAAATTTTAAACCCTAGTTTCATTATGATTTTGTATTGGATTATAATGAAAGTAGAGATACTTTTTTTAATAAATTGCAACAGTTATACTTATGACTAAAAAAGAAATTGCAATATCATTTTTAAAATTAGCAGGCACTGGCTTTGTGCAAGATGCATTTATTAAATACATTGATTCAGATTTGTCACACCACAATCAATATTTTAAAGGCGATCGTGAATCATTAATAAATGCAATGGAAAATGCCCACAGAACTAGTCCAAAAAGTACTGCTACGAAGATAAAGATACTATAATTACTCATTCGCTTGTCACAAAAGAAGATATGGAAATAGCTGTTGTTCATATATTTAGATTTAAAAAAGAAAGAATAATTGAATTGTGGGATTTAGGTCAAGTAATCTCTAAAGATTCTCCAAATGAAAATGGACTTTTTTAAAAAATACGATATATCATTATTATATTTAAAATAAAACAAGTCTATTGGATACTCAAATTCTTTATTATTACTTTATATTTAGACATTTCTAATAAAATTAATGAAAAGAATTCTAGCCAGGTTTAAAAATAGCCCAATCAGGAAATTTATTAGAAGGCATGAAAAATATGCACCTATCATTTTCTTTATCGGCGGATTTATTTTTGACTCTTTCACTCTTGGTCGTATAGATCGGTTGTATGATCTTATCGTTCTTTGTTTACATATGTCATCGCTTACCATTACATTATATCTATATAATTTAGCTGATGATGGTAAATGGAAAAATACTTTTCTAGAGCGATATGAAGAATATTTTCCTTTAGCAATCCAATTTTTCTTTGGTGGACTTTCAAGTGCTTATGTTGTTTATTTCTCCAGAAGTGTTTCATTATCAAAAACTGCCTCCTTTTTTATAATTTTAATTGTACTGCTTTTTGCTAATGAATTTTTGAAAAAAAGAATTTCAAATAAATACTTACAATTCAGCGTTTATTACTTTATAAGTTTTACTTTTTTTGCTTTTATGATACCAGTATTCATTAAAGAAATGAATACCGAAATTTTTATCTTCTCAGGATTAATAAGTTTAGCTTGTACTCTTATATTAATTATCATCATATATAGTATAAGTCCGAGCACAAGATTAGAAATTAGGCTAGGAAAGCTAATCGGAATTATTCTATCAATTTATATAGTAATAAACACGTTTTACTTCTTTAAACTTATACCCCCCGTACCATTGGCACTTGAAGATGGCATTGTAGCTCATAATATTAAATTAGCTAATAATAAGTATATAGTTTCTTATGAAACAGAAGAGTGGTATATTTTTTGGCGAAAACACAGGTTAAAATTTATTTATCGCCCAAATGAGAATGTATATGTTTTCTCATCCATATTTGCTCCTACAAGCCTAGAGAAATCAATTATTCATAGGTGGGAATGGTATAATGAGTTGACACAAGAATGGGAAATTGTTGAAGATATTGGTTATGATATTACTGGAGGAAGAGATGGTGGATTTAGAGGGTATACTTATAAAAGTAATTTAAAATCTGGGGTGTGGAAAGTTGAAGTGCTTACAGAAGAAGAATTAGTGTTAGGTGTAATCGATTTTGAAATTGTAACAAGTTCTTCAATGATTCCTAAAAAGATAGTCTCTAAAAAATTTTAAGATAGATTTTCTTCTTGTTTATTTTTAGAAAAATTAAAAAAATGAACCCAATATTCTTTGAAAATCCAAAAGAATTTAGAAGCTGGTTAGAAAAAAACCATTTAGTGAAAACTGAGTTACTGGTTGGTTTTTATAAAGTACGTACAAAAAGACTTTCTATAACTTGGTCAGAATCTGTAGATCAAGCGCTTTGTTTTGGATGGATAGATGGAGTACGAAAAAGTATAGATGCTGAAAGTTATTGTATTCGTTTTACACCAAGAAAAACGACAAGTATTTGGAGTGCTATAAATATTAAAAAAATTGAGGAGCTTACAAATTCTAATTTAATGACAGATGCAGGTCATAAAGCATTTAGTTATAGAACTGAAAAAAAATCAAAAATTTATGCATACGAAAAAGAATCAGTCAATCTAGACCCAGTTTATACGGAGCATTTTAAAAAAAATAAAGTAGCATGGGAATTTTTCGTGAAACAAGCCCCATCATATAAAAGAGTAATGGTACATTGGATTATGAGTGCAAAAAAGGAAGAGACAAGAATATCAAGACTTGAAAAAACAATATTTGAAAGTGCTCAAGAACGAAGAATCAGATAATTATTTTAATCACTAAACTTAATATAATTTAAACGAAAAAAATTATTGCAATTTTTTTGATATTGACTTTACATCAAATAGGTTTAAATCTTATTAAAAATGAGTAATAAACTTATTATATTTGAGAATAATCGAAGTAACTCAGCTTAACTAATTTTTATGAAAAATATAATCACCCTATTTTTTACAATTTCTCTTTTAACAAGTTATTCCCAAACAAAATCAATAAAAAATTCACCATTACTTGAAGAAGGCTCAGCAAATAGTGTTGGTATTTCTGAAGAAAGATTAGACCGAATAGATCAAATGTGCAAAAACGCAATTGATAACCAAGTACCAGGAATAGTAGCTTTAATAGCACGAAATGGTAAAATTGTCTATCATAAAGCTTATGGAACAGCAGATGAATCTGGCAAGGAACTAAAAAAGGATGCTATTTTTAGAATAGCATCACAAACAAAAGCGATAACGTCAACAGCAGTGATGATGCTTTGGGAAGAAGGTAAATTCAAATTAGATGATCCAATTTCAAAATTTATACCTGAATTTAAAAATGAACAAGTACTTGATTCATTATACAATGATGGTACATATACAACTATTCCTGCAAAAAGCCCAATTACAATACGCCATCTTTTATCGCATACATCAGGTATTGGTTATGGAATAATTGATGGTGATAGCCGATTTAAAAAAATATATAAGGATGCAGGAATAACGGATTTATTTACCACAGAAAAAATTACGATTGCCGAAAGTGTTAAAAAGCTAGCCAAACTTCCTTTACACCATAATCCCGGAGAAAATTTTACTTATAGTGAAGGACTTGATGTACTTGGTTATTTTATAGAAATAGTATCAGGAATGCCGTTAGATGAATTTTTTAGAACTAGAATCTTAGACCCGCTAGGAATGAATGATACTTGGTTTTATTTACCAAAATCAAAGCAAGATAGATTGGTTTCTATTCAAACTCAAAAGGAAGGAAAATGGGTTAATTATCCTACAACTTTCTATGATCCTGATTATCCAAAAAAAGGAGCCAAAAGTTTTTTCTCTGGTGGTGCTGGTCTTTCTAGTACTGCAAAAGATTATGCTACTTTTTTACAAATGTATTTGAATAATGGAGAGTTAAATGGCATTCGTTTGCTTAGTAGAACAACTATTCAGGTTATGATGGCTAATCAAATAGGTGATATTTGGCATGATAGAGGAACAAATTTTGGATTGGCTTTTCAATTAGTAAATCAAAAAGGGCAAGATTTAGGTGGTACTGGTAGCCTAGGGACTTTTGATTGGGGAGGTTATTTTAATACCCAATATTTTGCTGATCCAAAAGAGCAAATTATCGGTATTATTATGAAACAAACACAAGCTATAAAAAATGATGATACTGGCTGGAAATTCCGTCAATTAGTCGGACAAACTATTGACGATTAATAATATACTAGTTTAACATTCTATTTAAAATAGTGCAATCTTGAAAAAACTTAAAAAAATTCTTGTCGTAATTTTAGCACTATTAGGTGTTATTGCAATCGGCATTTTTATTTTCATTCAAACGCTAAAACCTACGTATGATGGAGAAATAAAAATAGCAAAACTTAAAAATGAAGTTCAAATCTATTATGATTTATATGGAATACCACATATTTATGGACAGTCAGAAGTAGATGCTTTTAGAGCTTTAGGTTATGTGCATGCGCAAGATCGTTTATGGCAAATGGAGCTTTTACGAAGAATAGCACCAGGCAGATTATCAGAAGTATTTGGACAAGATATGGTTAAGACCGATAAATTTATTTTATCTCTCGGTATAGATGATGCTTCAGAAAAGACTGTCGATTTACTAGATAAAAATTCACAAACTATACAATTAACACAAGCTTATTTAGATGGTATCAATCAATTTATAGAGGAAGGACCGACACCAATTGAGTTTTACTTAACAGGATTAAAAAAAGAACCTTTTGTTTTAAAGGATGTTTACAATACAATTGGCTATATGGCTTTTAGTTTTGCTATGGCACATAAAACAGATCCATTTTTAACCAATATTAAAGAAACTTTAGGAGAACAGTATTTAGTAGATTTAGAACTTGATCCAAATCCGAATTTATCATTAATAAAAAATTATCCAAAGTCTTCTAACAATACCATTCAAAATAGCATTACAGAAACTGCCTATGCTGCATTAAAAAAATTACCCGTTCCAATGTTTGAAGGAAGTAATAGTTGGGTTATATCTCCTAAAAAAACAAAAAATGGTAAAGTAATTTTCGCGAACGATCCGCATATTGGTTTTTCGCAACCGTCTGTTTGGTACGAAGCCCATATAAGTACTCCAACATATGAAAAATATGGTTATCATTTAGCTGGAGTGCCGTTTCCTCTTCTTGGACATGATAGAAATATTGCCTATGGATTAACGATGTTTGAAAATGATGATATTGATTTTTATTATGAAGAAGAGAACCCTAATGATACTACAAAATATAAGTATAAACAGGAATGGAAGGATTATGAAATCGTTAAAAAGACAATAAAAGTTAAAGATGGAAAAGATATAGAGTTTTCCTATAAAAAAACAATCCATGGTGCTATTTTAAATGGAATAGCAGATCAAATAAAAGGAGAAAAACCAATTGCTATGTCATGGATTTATACAAAGCTAGAAAACAAAACGCTAACAGCTTTTAATGGTATTATTCATGCTAATAAATTAGTCGAATTTAAAGAATCACTCCAATATATTCATGCCCCTGGTTTAAATATAATGTACGGAGATTCAAAAGGGAATGTAGCTTGGTTTGCAACTGCTAAATTGTATGAAATGCCTGATAGTGTTAATACAAAATTTGTTTTAAATGGTAGTTCAGGTAAAGCTGAAATAATTAAATATTTAGATTTTCCTGAAAACCCACAAGCAATAAATCCTCCTTGGAATTATGTGTATTCTGCTAACAATCAACCCGATTCAATAAATGGAAAACTATATCCTGGATATTATTTGCCAGAAAATAGAGCCAAGAGAATTACACAATTATTGGACGCAAAGAATGATTGGGATAAAGAATCTGCTAGTAAAATGATTACAGATGTTACCTCCTCAGTCGATCCAATTGTCTTAAAAAATCTAATTAATAATATTGATATCACTAGACTAAATGATGAACAAAAAACTATTTTATTAATATTAAAAAAATGGAATGGAGAAGCATCTTTAGAAAGTTTTGAAACTACAATTTTTAATAGATGGGTATTTTATTTTTTAAAAAATACATTCCAAGATGAATTAGGTCTTGAACAATTTTCTGAGCTTATGGCAACACATTTTCTTAAACGTGCCATAGCTCCAATGTCAGGTAAGGAAGAATCAGTTTGGTGGGATAATATCAACACAACAAAAAAAGAAACACATACAGATATTGTTACTATTGCGTTTAATCAAGCCTATGAATCTTTAGAAAAATTATTAGGAAAAGAGTATACGAAATGGACATGGAATAAAGTGCATACTTTAGAGCATGGCCATCCAATTGGTCAAGTTGAAATGTTACGTTCATTTTTTAATGTAGGACCGTTTCCAGTTAATGGTGCACGTGAAGTCATCAACAATATGTCATTCGCTTATACAGAAGATGGGGTGTATAAAGTAAGTTCAGGACCTTCAACAAGACGAATTATTGATTTTTCAGATATTGAGAATAGTATTAGTATTCTACCTACAGGACAATCAGGAAATCCTTTTAGTAATCACTACCAAGACCAAGCCGAAATGTACATTAATGGAGAGTTTAGAAAAATGCTCTTAAATAAAGAAGAAATAATAAAGAATGCAGCATCTGTTTTAAATGCTAAACCCAAAGAGTGAAACCATCAATTAAGCACTATATTTTGAGTAGTATTTTCCTAGGTTTATGGAAAATATATAAATGCTTACAAAAATTTTTGGGAGTGCCGTATTTGGTGTAGAAGCTACAACCATTACTGTTGAAGTAAATGTTGATAAAGGTATAGGTTATCATTTAGTAGGTCTTCCAGACAATGCAATTAAAGAAAGTAATTATAGGATTGCTGCTGCTTTGCAGAATAATGGATATAAAATTCCAGGAAAAAAGCTTACTATAAATATGGCTCCCGCTGATTTACGAAAAGAAGGCTCTGCTTATGATTTGACATTAGCATTAGGAATTTTAGCAGCATCAGGCCAAATCAAATCTGATCATATTGAGAATTATATTATTATGGGCGAGCTTTCACTTGATGGAAGTTTGCAACCTATAAAAGGGGCTTTGCCAATTGCAATAAAAGCAAAAGAAGAAGGGTACAAAGGTTTTATTCTTCCTAAAGAAAATGCTCGAGAAGCTGCAATTGTAAGCGAGTTCGAGGTATTTGGAATTGAAAATATTAAAGAAGTAATCAATTTTTTTGATAAAGAAGTTCCCTTAGAACAAACAATCATAGATACCCGCGCTGAATTTTATAAAACTTTAGATTTTCCAGAGTTTGATTTTTCGGATGTCAAAGGACAAGAAAGTATCAAGCGATGTATGGAAATTGCCGCTGCTGGCGGGCATAATATTATTTTAATAGGGCCACCAGGAGCAGGAAAAACTATGCTAGCAAAACGTTTGCCATCTATATTGCCACCAATGACATTACATGAAGCATTAGAAACCACCAAAATTCATAGTGTAGTAGGGAAAATAAAAAATACTGGATTAATGAATCAAAGACCATTTAGAAGTCCTCATCATACCATATCAGATGTTGCCCTTGTTGGCGGTGGTGCCTATCCGCAACCTGGAGAAATATCATTATCGCATAACGGAGTTTTATTTTTAGATGAATTACCAGAATTTAAACGTGGTGTTTTAGAGGTGATGCGTCAGCCACTAGAAGATCGGGAAGTGACTATTTCCCGAGCACGTTTTACAGTAACCTACCCAAGTAGTTTTATGTTAGTAGCCAGTATGAATCCAAGTCCTAGTGGTTATTTTAATGATCCTAGTGCTCCAGTAACTTCTTCACCAGCAGAAATGCAGCGGTATTTAAGCAAAGTTTCTGGTCCGTTATTAGATCGTATTGATATTCATATTGAAGTAACTCCTGTACCTTTCGAAAAACTCTCTGAAGAACGGAAAGGCGAGGGGAGTGTTGAAATTAGAAAGCGAGTTACTGCTGCAAGGGAACTACAAACTAAACGCTTTAAAGAATTAGAAAATGTACACTACAATGCACAAATGAACACCAAACATATTCGCAAATATTGCAAAATGGATGATGCATCAAAAGAGTTGCTCAAAAATGCTATGGAACGCTTGAACCTTTCTGCACGTGCTTATGATCGTATTTTAAAAGTAGCACGAACCATTGCCGATTTAGCTTCTTCTGATTCAGTTACTGGAACCCATATCGCCGAAGCTATTCAATATCGTAGTTTGGATCGAGAAGGGTGGTTAGGGTAATTCACCTAAAGTGTTTTAATATTAACTTTCAAGCCTTCTACAATTCCTTCAATATTTTTAATGGTTTCTTTTAGGTAGTATTTAACAACTACGTGTGGAATTCTAATGGTTGTAAATCCATTTTTGAAAGAATGCATTGCTTCTTCCAAATCCATAATAGCTTGTTCATGAGAAATTGTATTGTATTCAGTATCTATCTCAATATTTAATTTTACTCGCGAAATGGCTAAGTCTACAGATTTTTTTCCATCCCACCATTCAAGCATAGAATGAATACCAATACCCTTTAAGCCATAGTATAGTTTTATGGCTTCAATAGGGGTGTTTTTTTCAACTACCAACTTATCAATTCTGACCTTATGTCTTTTACAGAGTTCAACTCCGTAAGTATCAACTGCATTTTTAAGGTCTAAATTACTAAGCTCTTTATTACATTCTAAACAATTCATTCAAGTAAGTTAATAGGTATTCGGGATAATTATAACCACAACTTTTTAGGTTTATTATGTGTGGATTAAAAGTTTTAGATGAATAACAAATTATTAGATGAATTACATCTATTTTATGCTGTTTATCGATAAAATATATTTCACAATTCATTAATTTAAATAGGAACTATTTATATTTACGATATTGTCAAATTAAGGCTTATAAAAATCGCATGATAAATAAATTTCTCTCCATCTTTTTTTTGCTATTATTTTTATTCAGTTGTAAACAAGAAGAAAAACAACAACAAATACCAATTACGGATACTATTGCTATACCAGAATTAACATTTAAAGAAGCTAATCGACTAGCGAGCCTACCATTAGAATGTTTGCAAGTTGAATATCCAAACAAACTGAATCAATCACTTAACGATTCGACAAATATTGGTGCTCCGAAAGAATTGCATCCTGCTTTTTATGGTTGCTATGATTGGCATTCATCTGTACATGGGCACTGGTCTTTAGTATCGCTATTAAAACAATTTCCAAGTTTACATGAAGCAGCAACTATCAGAAAAAAATTAATAGCCAATATTTCAAAAGAACATATACAACAAGAAGTTGCTTATTTTGAATTAACAGGAAATGCTTCTTACGAACGTACCTATGGTTGGGCTTGGATTCTTAAACTAGCTGAAGAAATACATACATGGAATGATCCATTAGCACGCGATTTAGAAAATAATTTGCAACCATTAACTGATCTAATTGTATCATCTTATATAGAGTTTTTGCCAAAGCTTAATTACCCAATACGTGTTGGAGAACATACAAATACTGCATTTGGTTTGTCTTTAGCTCTTGATTATGGCCAAACACTACAAAATGATGCTCTAATAGATAGTATTAAAAAATGTGCTATTCGATTTTATTCAGAAGATTCTAATTGCCCTCTAAATTGGGAGCCTAGTGGATTTGATTTTTTATCTCCTTGTTTAGAAGAAGCTAATTTACTTCGTAGAATTTATAACCTTAAAGATTTTAAAATCTGGTTTGATAAATTCTTACCTGATTTAACAAGGCCAGAATTTCAATTAGAGCCAGGAAAAGTATCAGATAGAACTGATGGAAAATTAGTTCATCTTGATGGACTTAATTTTAGTAGAGCTTGGTGTTTATATGGAATAGCAGAAACATTGCCAGAATATAGCCATTTAAAAATCATTGCAAATGAGCACATTTCATACTCATTACCTAATATTGTTGATGATAATTATAGTGGAACACATTGGTTAGGTAGTTTTGCTCTCTACGCTTTAAACCATGCTAAATAATTATGTTTAAAAAAATTGGTCCTGGAGTTTTAGTCGCAGCAGCATTTATTGGCCCAGGAACAGTTACGGCATGTACCCTAGCGGGAGCAAATTTTGGTTATGCTCTTCTATGGGCGATGTTATTATCGATTATTGCAACAGTAGTTTTACAAGAAATGTCGGCAAGATTAGGCATTATAAGTCAGCGTGGACTAGCAGATGTTATTAAGTCTGAACTAAAAATCACTTGGATTAAATATCTTGCAATTGGTATTATTTTATCAGCAATTGTTATTGGAAATGCTGCTTATGAGGGTGGTAATATTGGTGGTGCATCATTAGGGCTGGAGGCCATTTTTGGTACAAAATCACTAAAGTACTATCCTTTTATTATTGGTGCTCTAGCTTTTATATTGTTATACTTTGGTTCGTATAAAGTGTTAGAAAAAGTACTAGTTACTTTAGTAATTCTTATGAGTTGTTCATTTTTGATTACAGCAATAATTACCAAGCCTAATATTATTGAAATTTTCAAAGGTTTATTTATTCCATCCGTTCCAGAAAATAGTCTTTTTACAATTATTGCATTAGTAGGTACAACCGTTGTACCATATAACTTATTCCTACATGCATCATTAGTTAGTGAAAAATGGAAATCTAAGAATGATTTGAAAGCGGCTAAACGTGATACTTTTGTTGCAATAACTCTTGGAGGCTTAGTTTCTATGGTAATAATTATAGCTGCATCTACCATATCAAATAAGAATATTACGAATGTTATAGATTTGGCAATGGGTTTAGAACCTTTATATGGTGCTGCTGCTAAATATTTTATGGGAATTGGACTTTTTGCTGCGGGAATTACTTCTGCAATTACAGCGCCTTTAGCCGCTGCTTATGTTGTTAATAGCTGTTTTGGTTGGCAAGCAACAAGTAAAGATAAAAGATTCAAAACTGTTTGGATGATTATTATAGGATTAGGGGTGTTTTTTCTTTCTTTCGGAATAAAACCAATTGAAATTATAAAATTTGCTCAAGTTGCCAATGGAATTTTACTTCCTTTAATTGCTATTTTCTTAGTTTGGGTAGTAAATAAATCATCTGTATTAGGAAACTACAAAAACACTCTTTTTCAAAACATTTTAGGAATTTTAATTATTGTAGTAACTTTAGTTTTAGGTATAAAAAGTATTCTAAAAGTCTTTGGTTTTTAATATGCCAATTATTCAAATTGATATTAATAGTGATGTTGGAGAAGGTATCGGAAACGAGTACCAACTCTTGCCATTATTATCTTCATGTAATATAGCTTGTGGTGGACATGCAGGAAATGAAACTACCATTAGGGAAGTTATAAAATTAGCACTACAAAACAATGTAAAAATTGGAGCACACCCATCTTACCCAGATAAAGAAAATTTTGGCAGAATTTCTATTTCTATTTCTCCAGACAAATTAATAGAAAGCATACAACAACAATTGTTAGCATTTGCTACTATTTGTAATGAAGAGAACGCTGCTTTTCACCATATAAAACCACATGGAGCCTTATATAACGATATTGCTAAAAATTCAGAACTGGCAACACTATTTTTAAAAGCAATTACGCCTTATAAAAAAAATGTAAAATTATATGTTCCTTATAATTCTGTTATTGAAAAAATAGCATTAGAAAATAATTTTAGTATTTTAAATGAAGCCTTTTTAGATCGTAATTATAATGATGATTTGAGTTTGGTTTCTCGTAAATTACCAAATTCATTACTAGAAAATAAAATAGAAATAGTAAAACATTTAATTCAAATTATTAAAAATGAGAAAGTTATTACAGTAAATGGTGCTTTTATTTATATTAAGGCAGATACATATTGTATTCATGGAGATACTTCTTCAGCTTTTGAAATATTAACGTATCTTCATAAAGAATTACCAACTTATAATATAGTTATTAAAAAGTGAAAAATTACCCCCTTTCAATTCGTCCGTTTGGTATACATGCAGTATTAATAGAATGGCCTGACAAAGTAGAAGAAGCTATTCTAAATGATATTTTAATCTTCAAATCACATCTAAAAAAAAATTGTTTAAAAGAAGGAATTTGGGAATTAGTTCCTGCATATAATTCACTTACTTTAATTCTAAGATATGATATTATTGATTTTGATACATTTAAGGTACAATTAGAAAATTGGTATTTAGAGAAAGAAGAAGCTGCTTTTGAGCAAAAATATTTATGGCGTTTTCCTGTTTGTTATGATGCTAATTTTGGGTTAGATCTTCAAGAAGTTGGAGAAAAATTAGATAAATCACCTGAAGATATTATTAAGCTTCATACTGCAAATGCCTATATCGTATATGGAATTGGTTTTCTCCCTGGCTTTATGTATTTAGGAGGACTGCCAAAAGAATTAGAAATTCCAAGAAGAGTTACCCCTCGTTTAAAAGTTTCAAAAGGAGCAGTAGGTTTGGCAGGAAAGCAAACAGGAATCTATCCACAAGAATCTCCTGGAGGTTGGAATATTATTGGAAATTGTTCTGTACCTATATTTAATCCAAAAAATGAAAATCCCTGTTTAGTAAACGTAGGAGATAAGGTTCAATTTTATTCGATTTCAAAAGCAGAATATGATTTACATAAAATTGAAGCAGAAGTCGGAATTTATCAAATGGAAAAAATAAAAATAGATGCTTAACGTATTAAAATCAGGCTTTTTTACTACCGTACAAGATACCGGACGTTTTGGATATAGAGATAAAGGCGTTCCTGTTTCAGGTATTATGGATATGGAAACGGTATATAAAATAAATATGCTGTTAGAAAATGATCAGAATGCTGCAGTTTTAGAGATAACAATGACAGGCCCTACTCTTGAATTTGAAGAAGATACTTTTATTACATTAGGAGGGGCTGAACTAGCAATAACTTTAAATAATGAGCCTATAAGCAATTATGTAGTTATAAAAATTAAAGCAGGAGACATTCTTTCTTATGGAAGATTAAAAAAAGGATTTAGAGCTTATCTAGCCATTAAAGAAGGATTTCAAACACCTAAAATACTTGGTAGTAGATCATATTATTCATCAATAACACCTAATGGAATTATAAAAGATAAAGCCGAAATTAGTTATAAAAAGTACTCTTTATTTGAACCAAAAATTACGGGATTAAAAGTAGATTCAATTTTAGACGAAAAAGTGCTTCATGTTGCTAAAGGTCCTGAATTTGAATTGCTTACAGATAAGCAATTAGAAAGTTTATTTTTTAAAAGCTTTACTGTCGCTATGGAAAATAATAGAATGGCGTATCAGTTAGATGAAACTATCGATGGTCATTCTATATCAATGCTTACATCTGCAACATTACCAGGAACTGTTCAATTTACTCCATCTGGTAAATTAATTATTTTGATGAAAGATGGACAGACCACAGGCGGATATCCTAGAATTTTACAATTGACAGATAAAGCAATATCAATTTTAGCACAAAAAAAATCTGGAGATCATTTCTCATTTAAACTTATTTAATTCAGAATAAATTTTTAATTTTTTTAGCATATTTTAAAGGTAAACTATACGGAGGATAACGCAGGGGGATATCTAACCAATTACCTTTTTTGATAATGGTTTTAGAATGAGAAAATAATTCAAAAGAAGCTTTTCCATGGTAAGAACCAATACCACTACTTCCAACTCCACCAAAAGGTAATTTTTTATTTGTGATTTGGATAATGGTATCGTTAATTGCTCCACCACCAAAACTATAATCAGTTATCATTTTTTTTTGAAAAGCTTTATTAGTACTAAAAACATATAAGGCTAGAGGCTTACCATATCGAATCATAAAATCATGAATATCTGCATATGTTTCATAAGCAATAATAGGCAGAATAGGTCCAAATATTTCACCTTTCATGACCAAACTATCCTCCTTAGGTTCATCAACTAAAGTGGGTGATAGGTAATGATCAATATCATTTGTTTCGCCCCCAAAAATTATTTTTTCTCCTTCGAGCATTCTCTTTAAATTTTCATAATGCTTCGTATTTACAGTTCTAGCATAATCAAGGGAATTTTTAATATCATCACTATAAAATTTTGTGATACTACTTTTTAATTTTTCAATTAATTCATTTTTTACACTTTTATGAACTAAAATATAATCTGGAGCAATACATGTTTGACCAGCATTTAAAAATTTACCCCAAACTATACGATTTGCAGCAACAGAAATGGCTGCAGTTTCATCAACAATAGTCGGATTTTTACCTCCTAATTCAAGAGTAACAGGAATTAATTGTTGCGCCGCATTTTCATATACAATTTGTCCAACCTTAGTGCTTCCTGTAAAAAAAATATAATCCCATTTTAATTTTAATAATTCTTGAGAAACTTCAATACCGCCTTCAATAACAGTAACATACTCTTTTGGGAAGACATTATTAATAATTTCAGCTATTATTTTAGAAGTATTGGGTGTTACTTCTGATGGTTTTATAACTGCTGTATTACCAGCTGCAATAGCTCCAATTAATGGTGCAATTGCAAGTTGAAATGGATAATTCCAAGGAGAGATAATCAAAATAGATCCATAAGGTTCTTTAAAAATATAATCGGCTGACGGCCAATTAAGCCAAGTAGACGCTACTTTCTTTGGTTTCGACCATCTACTAATTTTATTTAAAGCGTTCTTAAGCTCTGCAAGCACAAATTGTGTTTCAGTAGCCAAAGTCTCAAATTTTGGTTTTTTAAAATCTGCATAAACCGCATCACAAATTGCTTCTTCTTTTTCAATAATTTCTTTTTGTAATTTTTTCAAAAAATCTTTACGAAATTCAACGCACTTAGTTTGATGTGTTAAAAAAAAATCTCTTTGAGCACTGATAAGTTTTTCCATATTTTAAATATATAAATCTTTGAGTATTTTTTTGGCATCATCAAGTTATTACATATCTTTGGATGTATAATGACAAATTTCAAAATTTATAACAATGTAATTATTATTGTCTCAGAAATGAGATGATGCAGATTTTGTTATAAAAAAAGCCTGTATCTATTTATTATGATACAGGCTTTTTTTATGTTATTACCTGAATTACTTCTAAATTATGAAGATTAAAAAAATACTTTAAAAGTATTGAATATGGTACAAAATAGTAATCTATATATTTGATTATCAAAATATTACATAAATATTTACAAAATTGGATTTAAACCAATAACAAATGTTAAAATAATAAGGGTTTATAAACAATTATCTTTGAAATGTTAGAGAATATTCAATTAGTTTAAAATATACAAGCATTAATTTTAATGGAATTAAATAAATACAGTAAAACAGTAACACAAGATCCAACACTGCCAGCAGCACAAGCAATGTTACATGCTATCGGTCTTACCGACGAAGATTTAAAAAAACCTTTAGTAGGTATTGCAAGTACAGGCTATGAGGGAAATCCTTGTAATATGCATTTGAATGACTTAGCTACTTATGTAAAAAAAGGTACTGAAAATGCTAATCTGGTAGGTTTGATTTTTAATACTATTGGAGTAAGTGATGGTATCTCTAATGGTACTCCAGGAATGCGCTTTTCTCTGCCTTCGAGAGATCTTATTGCAGATTCAATGGAGACAGTTGTAGAAGCTATGAGTTATGATGGTTTAGTAACTGTTGTTGGTTGTGATAAAAATATGCCTGGTGCTTTAATGGCAATGCTACGTTTAAACAGACCTTCTATATTAGTTTATGGGGGTACCATTGCTTCGGGATGTCATAATGGAAAAAAATTAGATATTATTTCTGCTTTTGAAGCTTATGGACAAAAAGTGGCAGGAACAATAGATGAAGCTGAATTTAAGGAAGTTGTACATAAAGCATGTCCGGGTGCTGGTGCTTGTGGTGGAATGTATACTGCAAACACTATGGCTTCAGCAATAGAGGCTTTAGGAATGTCATTACCTTTCAACTCTTCAAATCCTGCAATAAGCAACGGAAATTTAAAAGAACAAGAATCTATAAAAGCAGGAGAAGCCTTACGATTATTGTTAGAAAAAGATATTAAGCCCTCAGATATTGTAACTAAAGAATCTTTAGAAAATGCATTTAGATTGGTTACAGTTCTTGGAGGTTCTACAAATGCAGTATTGCATTTTTTAGCAATAGCTAAAGCTGCCCAAGTAGAATTTACTTTAGAAGATTTTAAAAAAATAAGTGATAATACACCTTTATTAGCTGATCTTAAACCAAGTGGTAAATATTCAATGGAAGATTTACATGGAGTAGGTGGTATCCCAGGCGTATTAAAGTATATGCTAAATAATAATATGCTTCATGGCGATTGTTTAACAGTAACAGGAAAAACGCTAGCTGAAAATTTAAAAGATGTTCCAAATTTAATTGAAGGTCAAGATATTATAAGTACTCTGGATAAGCCAGTAAAAGAAACTGGTCATATTAGAATTCTTTTTGGAAATTTAGCTACAGAAGGATCAGTTGCTAAAATTACAGGCAAAGAGGGCTTGTTTTTTAAAGGAACTGCAAATGTATTTGACGGTGAAACAGCTGTAAATGAAGGAATAAAAAATGGGAAAGTCAAAAAAGGTGATGTCGTCATTATCCGCTACGAAGGTCCAAAAGGAGGACCAGGAATGCCGGAAATGTTAAAGCCAACATCTTCAATTATGGGAGCAGGTTTAGGTAAAGATGTTGCTTTAATTACTGACGGGCGTTTTTCTGGTGGTTCTCATGGTTTCGTAGTGGGACACGTAGCGCCTGAAGCTCAAGATGGTGGTAATATTGCTTTGGTTGAAAATGGAGATATTATTTCTATTGATGCTGTAAATAATACAATCAATATTGAAATTTCAGAAGAAGAATTATCAAAAAGAAGAGCAAAGTGGGTAGCACCAAAATTAAAATTTGATAGAGGTGTACTTTACAAATATGCAAAAACAGTATCATCAGCATCAAAAGGCTGTGTTACTGATGAGTTTTAACTAAATCAAATTCCTTTTAAAAGGAATATAAAATATAAGAATCTAATTTAATTCACCTTATAAAATTTCAAATAGAAATTTAGGTAATAAGATTATGGAAACAATAAAAGAAAAAAAGATAGCAACTAGTACAGAAACTACTATAAAAATTAGTGGTGCAGAAGCTATTATTCATTGCCTTTTGGCTGAAGGTGTCGACTTAATATACGGATATCCAGGAGGTGCAATTATGCCTGTATATGATGAGTTATATAAGTTTCAAGATAAATTGACACATATTTTAACGAGACATGAACAAGGAGCTGCTCATGCTGCTCAAGGTTATGCTCGTGTGTCTGGAAAAGTAGGTGTTGCAATAGCAACATCTGGACCAGGAGCTACAAATTTAGTAACAGGTATAGCTGATGCTCAAATAGACTCAACTCCAATGGTTTGTATAACAGGTCAAGTAGGAAGTCATTTATTAGGATCAGATGCCTTTCAAGAAACTGATATTGTTGGCATCTCAACACCAGTTACAAAATGGAATTATCAAATTACTAAAGCATCAGAAATTCCTGAAATTTTAGCAAAAGCATTTTATATCGCTAAATCTGGGAGACCAGGACCTGTCTTAATTGATATCACTAAAGATGCTCAATTTGCAGAATTTGATTTTTCATATAAAAAATGCACTGGAGTGCGTAGTTATAATCCTGTTCCAAAACCAAATATTGCAGCAATTGATGCCGCTGCAGCGTTAATTAATACAGCCCAAAAACCACTTATCGTTTTTGGACAAGGGGTAATACTTGGTCAAGCCGAAAATGAGCTTAAAGAATTGGTTGAAAAAACAGGTATTCCTGCAGCTTGGACTATATTAGGTCTTTCAGCAATGGATACAGACCACCCGTTAAATGTGGGTATGGTTGGCATGCATGGGAATTATGGTCCAAATGTGTTGACGAATGAATGTGATTTATTAATTGCTATTGGAATGCGTTTTGATGATAGAGTAACAGGAAACCTTGATACCTATGCAAAGCAAGCAAAAGTGATTCATTTTGAAATTGATCCTGCAGAAGTAAATAAAAATGTACTATCTGATATTGCTGTTTTAGGAAATTCAAAAGAAACCTTACAATTATTATTACCAAAAGTTAATAAGAATAGTCATGATTCTTGGCATAATGAATTTAAAAAGAGGTACGAGATCGAATTTAAAGAAGTTATTAATAACGACTTAAATCCGACAAAAGACGGTTTAACAATGGCTGAAGTTATTAAAGAAATAAATATAGCTTCAAAAAATAATGCTGTAATCGTTACCGATGTAGGGCAACATCAAATGGTGGCCTGCAGGTATGCCAAATTCAACCAAACAAAGAGTAATATTACCTCTGGCGGTTTGGGTACGATGGGTTTTGCATTACCCGCTGCTATCGGAGCCAAAATGGGCGCTATGGAAAGAGAAGTTGTAGCTATAATTGGCGATGGTGGTTACCAAATGACGATTCAAGAATTAGGCGTTATTTTTCAACATAATTTACCTGTTAAGATAGTTGTTTTAAACAATGATCATTTAGGTATGGTGCGTCAATGGCAAGAACTGTTTTTTGAAAGAAGGTATGCTTCAACGGTCATGGTAAATCCTGATTTTGTGAAAATCGCAGAAGGGTACCATATTAAGTCCAAACGTGTAAGTGAAAGAAGTGATTTAAAAGCTACTATTCAAGAAATGATTGCTTCAAAAGAGCCTTATTTCTTAGAGGTTAAAGTAGAAAAAGAGGATAATGTATTTCCGATGATTCCAACTGGAGCATCGGTTTCAGATATCAGATTAAAATAATAACATAAAGCAGAAATCCTTTTTATTATATTGGATTTACGTATTAAGAATGGAAAAAAAGTGGTTTACTATATCAATTTATTCTGAGAATAATGTTGGTTTATTGAATAGAATATCAGGAATATTTTTAAAAAGACATATCAATATTGAGAGTTTGAATGTCTCTAAATCAGAGATTGAAAACGTTTCAAAATTTACGGTTGTTGTCTTACTTGAAGAAGAACTTGCGCGAAAAATTGTCGGACAAATTGAGAAGCAGATAGAGGTTATCAAAGCCTTTTATCATTTAGATGATGAGACTATTTATCAGGAATCTGTTCTCTTTAAAATAGCCTCTAATCTTCTTTTTGATGAGCGTCAAATACAAAATATCATTAAAGATTGCAATGCAACTATCGTAACGGTTTCTAGAGAATTCTTTGTTTTAGCAAAAACAGGAAGAAAACATGAAATAGATGATATGTATCAGCAATTATTACCTTTCGGAATTATGCAATTTGTTCGTTCAGGGAGAATAGCAGTGACCAAAGCCGAAATGCCTATTTCGGTCTTATTATCAGAATTTCAAAAACAATAAATAAATCAATTTTAAATAAACGAGTTTAGAAAATGGCAAATTATTTCAATACACTATCATTAAGAGAGCAACTGACGCAATTAGGAAAATGTAGATTCATGGAAACAGCTGAGTTTTCTGATGGTGTATCCGCTTTAAAAGGAAAAAAAATAGTGATTGTAGGTTGTGGTGCACAAGGTTTAAATCAAGGTTTAAATATGCGTGATTCTGGTTTAGATATTTCATATACCTTACGTGAAGCAGCTATAAAAGAGCAAAGACAATCGTATAAAAATGCGAAAGAAAATGGCTTTACAGTAGGTACTTATGAAGAGCTTATTCCTTCAGCAGATTTAGTTATCAATTTAACACCAGATAAACAGCATACGAGTGTAATTAAATCAATTATGCCTTTAATGAAAAAAGGGGCTACTTTGTCTTATTCTCATGGATTTAATATTGTAGAAGAGGGTACAAAAATACGTGAGGACCTTACAGTAATCATGGTGGCTCCAAAATGTCCTGGTTCTGAAGTTCGTGAAGAATATAAAAGAGGTTTTGGAGTTCCAACATTAATTGCAGTTCACCCGGATAATGATCCTCAAGATAAAGGTTTTGCTGAAGCAAAAGCGTATGCTGTTGCAACAGGTGGTGATAAAGCAGGTGTATTAGAATCATCTTTCGTTGCAGAAGTAAAATCTGATTTAATGGGAGAGCAAACTATTCTTTGTGGTTTATTACAAACCGGATCTATTTTATGTTTTGATAAAATGATTGAAAAAGGAATAGATGCGGGTTATGCCTCAAAATTAATTCAATACGGTTGGGAAACCGTGACTGAAGGTTTAAAATATGGTGGTATCACGCACATGATGGATCGTTTATCTAATCCTGCAAAAATTAAAGCTTTTGAACTTTCAGAAGAATTAAAAGAGATTATGCGTCCACTTTTTCAAAAACATATGGATGATATTATTCAAGGAGAATTTTCTAAAACAATGATGGAAGATTGGGCAAATGACGATAAAAATCTTTTAACATGGAGAGCTGCTACCGGTGAAACAGCATTTGAAAAAACTCCAGCAGGAAATGATAAAATTTCTGAACAAGAATTTTATGACAATGGTGTATTAATGGTGGCGATGGTTAGAGCAGGAGTAGAACTTGCTTTTGAAGCAATGACAGATTCTGGAATTATTGCTGAATCGGCATATTATGAATCATTGCATGAAACACCATTAATTGCAAACACAATAGCACGTAAAAAGCTTTTTGAAATGAACCGTGTAATTTCTGATACTGCGGAATATGGTTGCTATTTATTTGATCATGCTTGTAAACCTTTGTTAAGCGACTTCATGAAGAAAATAGATACTAATGTAATTGGTAAAAAGTTTGATGAAGGAAAAGGAAATGGTGTTGATAATGCAAAATTAATTAGAGTAAATAAAGCTTTAAGAGAACACCCAGTTGAAATTGTTGGTGCTAGACTTAGAGCATCAATGACTGCAATGAAACCAATAGTATAAGTTTTATTATATCTTTTAGCCTGTCAAGTTTTCTTTTGCTGATTTTTTTAGTAGTAAAAGCTTGACAGGTTTTTAATTTTGTTCTATGGATTATTTTCCCAATATAAACGATATACGTAAGGCTGCTAAAATTATTTCAGAAGTTGCAACCGTTACTCCACTTTTGGAAAGTATTCGATATTCTAATCAATATAATGCAACTATTCTATTAAAAAGAGAAGACCTACACAGAGTACGTTCCTATAAAATAAGAGGAGCATACAATAAAATGAGTTCTCTTTCTGATTCTGAAATAAAAAAAGGTGTTGTATGCGCTAGTGCAGGTAATCATGCACAAGGTGTTGCTTTTGCATGTAACCATTTAAAAGTAAACGGACATATTTATATGCCATCTGTTACTCCAAAACAAAAGGTTGAACAAACCAAAATGTTTGGCGGTGATTGGGTTACCATAATTTTGGAGGGAGACACATTTGACGATGCTTCGAAAGCTGCAATGAAAGCATGCAAAGATCAAGGGAAAATTTATATACATCCTTTTGATGATCCAAAAGTTATTGAAGGTCAAGGTACCGTTGGTTTGGAGTTATTAGATCAATTTAAATATCCAATAGATTATTTATTTGTTGCTATTGGTGGTGGTGGTCTAGCATCAGGTTTAATAGGTGTTTTCAAAGAACTTTCACCTAATACGAAAATTATAGGAGTGGAACCCGAAGGAGCTCCTTCAATGAAAACTTCTATAGAAAAAGGGGAGAATACAGAACTAGCGTTTATTGATAAGTTTATAGATGGTGCTGCTGTACAACGTGTAGGAGATTACACCTTTAATATCTGTAAAAATTATTTGAATGATGTCATTACCGTACCAGAAGGAAAAGTTTGCCAAACAATTCTTGATCTATACAATAGAGATGCCATTGTTGTTGAACCAGCTGGGGCGTTAACTATTTCTGCATTAGACTTTTATAAAGATGATATAAAAGGTAAAAATGTAGTTTGTATATTAAGTGGGAGTAATAATGATATTACTAGAACGGCGGAAATAAAAGAAAGGGCGCTTTTATATGGTAAGCTAAAGCATTATTTTATTGTTCGTTTTCCACAACGACCTGGTGCCTTAAAAGAATTTGTTGCTGAAATTTTAGGGCCTGATGATGATATTACACACTTTGAATATTCTAAAAAATCGAGTAAAGAAAATGCTCCAGCCATTGTCGGAATAGAATTAAAGAGTCCTGAAGATTTAGCGCCTTTGATGTTTAGAATGAAAGAAAATAATTTTTTCGGGGATTATTTAAATGATAAACCAGATTTATTTCAATATCTAATTTAAGTGCTATTTTTAATTTTATATCATTTAAAATAGCAATCATTTTAGACGCTATTATTAGATAACAAAACCCTTATATCATTCTATTTGACATAGGTTTTTAGTAACTTCGTGATTTAAGACCATTTCCATCAAAATTATACTAAATACAGAGTTTATGAGTACAAAAATAACTATCCCTCAAGAATTTCAAATTACAGAAACTATTCAACAAAAAACATATTTAGTGGATGGTGAACTAAAAATCTGGAATGGAAATTCCACTAATGTATATTCTACAATCTCTTCTACAGATGACTATCAACCTACATTATTGGGCACTATTCCTGATATGGGAGAAACAGAAGCATTAGATGCCTTAGAAGCAGCACACAAAGCTTACGCGCGAGGTCAAGGTGTATGGCCCACCATGCATGTGAAAGATCGAATTGAATGCATGGAAGCCTTTGTAAAAAAAATGGAGACTAAGCGCGAGAAAATTGTAAAACTATTAATGTGGGAAATAGGTAAATCATTACCAGATTCAGAAAAAGAATTTGATAGAACTGTAGAATACATTTATGATACTATTGAAGATTATAAACAGCTAGACCGAAATGCTGCTAAGTTTCAAAAACATGATGGAGTCTATGCACATATTAAAAGAGGTCCTTTAGGTGTTGTACTTTGTTTAGGCCCTTATAATTATCCATTAAATGAAACTTTTGCCTTATTAATTCCTGCTATTATAATGGGAAATACGGCAGTATTTAAGCCAGCAAAGCATGGTGTTTTACTAATAACACATCTTTTAGAAGCTTTTCAGACTTGTTTTCCTAAAGGTGTAATTAACATTTTATTCGGTAGAGGTAGGGCAGTAGCTGCGCCAATTATGAAAACTGGTAAGGTTGATGTATTGGCGTTAATTGGAAATAGTAAATCTGCTAACGCATTACAAAATCAACATCCAAAAAGTAATAGATTACGATTGGTCCTTGGTTTAGAAGCTAAAAACCCAGCTATAATTCTTCCTGATGCAGATTTAGATTTAACTATTGACGAATGTATTGCTGGAACTTTATCATTTAACGGACAACGTTGTACTGCCCTTAAAGTAGTATATGTTCACGAAGATATTGTTGACGAATTTAATAAACGTTTTGCAAAAAAAGTTGATGCATTAAAATTTGGAAATCCTTGGGAAGATGGTGCTAAACTAACACCGTTGCCAGAGGCTGACAAACCTGCATATATTCAGAGTCTAATTGATGATGCAAAAGAAAAAGGTGCTAAAATTTTGAATAAAAAAGGAGGTCAACATTCTGAAAATTATATTTGGCCAGCTGTTTTATACCCTGTTTCTAAAGATATGCTTGTCTATCAAGAAGAACAATTTGGTCCTATAATTCCTGTTGTTCCTTTCAAAGATATTGAAGAACCTTTAGACGATATGGCAGAATCTAACTACGGTCAACAAGTAAGTTTATTTGGTAAAGATGTATACGCCTTAGCCCCATTAATAGATACTTTGGTCAATTTAGTTTGTCGTGTTAATTTAAATAGTTCTTGTCAGCGTGGTCCAGATGTATACCCTTTTACAGGACGAAAAGATTCTGCACAAGCAACCTTGAGCGTTCATGACGCCTTGCGTTCTTTTTCAATTAGAACCTTTGTTGCTTTTAAAGATAATGACTTTAATACAGAAATCATAGAGCAATTGTTAGATACAAAGCTCTCCAATTTTGTAAGTACTGATTATATTTTATAATTTTTCTTTCAAAATTAATTATTCAAATAGACTTCAATTTTTATCTCAACCTCTAAATTTTAAGAAAAATTTAGAGGTTGTTTACCCATAGAAATTGGTTAATAATGCATAGATAATAACAAATTAGTCTATTTAATTTTGTCTTAATTAAGATAAATCAAATTGAATATCTCTAATTAAGATATCAATTTTAAAAATATTAATATGAAAACGATAACAGCAAATAAAAAAGCATTAATAGCACTGGCTATTGGTGGTTTTGGAATAGGAATGACGGAATTTGTTATCATGGGAATATTACCTGATGTTGCAAACGCCTTACAAATAACCATACCCGAAGCTGGGCATTTTATAGCTGCTTATGCACTAGGAGTTGTAATTGGAGCTCCTCTGCTAACAAGTATTGGAGGTAGATGGCCTGCTCACAAAATGTTACTCGCTCTTATGGTATGGTTTACTGTTTTTAATACGCTATCAGCTTTTGCAGAAAGTTATACAAGCTTATTAATTTTTAGATTTTTATCAGGGTTACCACATGGTGCATTCTTTGGAATAGGTGCAGTTGTTGCGGGTAAGTTAGCAGCACCAGGAAAATCTGCTCAGGCCATTGCAACTATGTTTGCAGGATTAACTATAGCTAATGTTATTGGTGTTCCATTGGGTACTTATTTTGGGCATCATTTTAATTGGAATGTTTCTTTTTTGATAGTTGGCGTAGTCGGTGTCATGGCTATGTTAGGAGTGTATTTCTGGATGCCAGAGCAACCTAAATCTTCTAATGAAGGGTTTAAGAAAGACTTATTAGTCTTTAAAAGAGTGGAACTTTGGGTAATTATATTACTTACAACTATTGGTACAGGTGGTTTTTTTGCTTGGTATAGCTATATTGCTCCTCTTTTAACTAATGTTTCTGGGTATCCAGAAAGTATGGTCAGTTATGCTATGATTATTGCAGGTTTAGGAATGGTTGTTGGTAATTTTTTAGGTGCTAAAATGGCTGAGAAATTATCTCCAATGAAAGCTATTATTATAAGTTTAACAATGATGGTAATCGCTCTAATTATAAATACGTTAATTGCTCATAATCCTATAGCCATATTAGTATTGACTTTCATTATTGGAATCATTTCTTTTAGTGTATCTACACCCTTACAAATGGCTATAATTAATGCTTCAAAAGGGTCAGAAATGTTAGGCTCTTCAATGAATCAAAGTGCATTTAATATGGGAAATGCTTCAGGAGCTTATTTAGCAGGATTACCTATTGCTATGGGTTATGGAATAACATCTGCAAGTTTTGTTGGTGCTGCATTGGCTGGTACAGGTATAGTAATAGCAGTTGGTATTGTTATTAGTAGAAAAAGAAAAAGTATTAAAGCTAAATTTAAGCGTTTAGCCTATAAATGAGATAAGCAAAAGCTAAAATAGTAAAAGGCTCTTAGAAATTTCTAAGAGCCTTTTACATTTGAATTAACAATAAAAAAATTCTTATATATTTTTGGCAAGCCAATCACCAACTTCACTTGTTTTATATGCTTTTCCACCTTCAGCTAGATCTTCGGTTACAAAACCTTCTTCTAAAGATTTATTGACAACTTTTCTTATTGCTTTTGCTTCTTCGGTTAAATCAAAATCTTCAAATAACATTGCAGCTGATAATACAGTAGCTAATGGATTTGCAATATCTTTTCCAGCAGCTTGTGGATAAGAACCGTGAATAGGTTCGTATAATTTTGCTTTTTCACCTACTGATGCAGAAGGCATTAATCCCATAGATCCTGAAATCACAGAGGCTTCATCGGTTAAAATATCCCCGAAAAGATTTTCTGTAATTAAAACATCATACGAATTTGGCCATTGTACCAAACGCATAGCAACAGCATCAACAAACTCATAAGAAACAGTAACTTCTGGATAGTCTTTTTCCATAGCTTGTACTGTTTCTCTCCATAATCTTGAAGATTCTAAAACGTTGGCCTTATCAACACAGCATAATTTTTTAGAACGGGTCATTGCTAATTCAAACCCTTTTTTTGCTAAACGCTGCACTTCGGCACGTGTGTACGTACAAGTATCAAAAGCGGTATTACCATCATCTTTACGACCTCTTTCTCCAAAATAAATACCACCAGTTAATTCTCTTAAAAAAACTAAATCTGTTCCTTCGATACGTTCTCTTTTTAAAGGTGATTTATCAATTAAAGATGGAAAAGTAAAGGTTGGTCTCACGTTTGCAAATAACCCTAATTTTTGTCGCATTTTTAATAATCCTTGTTCTGGTCGAACTTTTGCAGAAGGATCATTATCGTATTTTGGGTGGCCAATAGCTCCAAAAAGAACTGCATCAGCTGCTAGACATATTTCGTGAGTAGAATCTGGATAAGGTTCTCCACAATCATCAATTGCAGCAGCTCCTGTAAGTGCAGGACTCCAAGTTATTTCATGATTAAATTTTTTTGCAATTGCATTAGATACTTTAACTGCTTGATCAATTACTTCAGGACCTATACCATCTCCTGCTAAAAGGGCAATATTTAATTTCATTATTTAGTATTTATGAATTTTAAAAGACATCGTCTTTCTATATAATATTTAACATTTTTTCGGTGGCTTTAATTGCTGAAACTGTTTGATCAGAATCAAGTCCACGAGTTATATATTCTTTTCCTTTGTTATCCCAAGTGATTATGGTTTCACATAATGCATCGGAATTACTTCCTGGAGGGATTCGTACTGCGTAATCAATTAATTTAGGAAGATTTATCTTTTTTAATTTATAGATGTTTTTTAGTGCATTCATAAAAGCATCAAACTGACCATCACCTTGGGCATGTTCTTCAAATAATTCTCCTTCAATTTCAATTGCAACAGCTGCTGAAGGCTCTAAACCTTTAGCATGTGATAATAAGTATGATTTTATAATCACTTTATTTTGAATCCCTTCACTATCTAATACATCAGAAATAATATAGGGCAAGTCTTCTTTGGTAACTCGCTCTTTTTTATCTCCTAATTCTATAATTCGTTGGGTTACTTTTTTTAATTCATCATTATTTAAAGTAAGCCCCAATTCTTGCAAATTCTTTTCAATATTTGCTTTACCAGAAGTTTTACCTAAGGCATATTGCCTTTTTCTTCCAAAACGTTCTGGAAGTAAATCATTAAAATAAAGATTGTTTTTATTGTCTCCATCAGCATGAATTCCAGCTGTTTGTGTAAAAACATTTGCGCCAACAATGGGTTTATTCGCAGGAATTCCAAAACCAGTAAAAGCAGATACAAGCTTGCTTACCTTAAAAAGTGATGATTCACATACATTAGTTTCAATTTCGGGTAGAAAATCATTAATAACGGCAACAACACTCGCTAAAGGAGCATTTCCAGCACGTTCTCCCATTCCGTTAACTGTTAAATGTAAGCCGTGACAACCTGCTCTAAGCGCTTCCATTACATTTGCTACACTTAAATCATAATCATTATGACCATGAAAATCAAAATGCAGATTCGGGTATTTTTTAATAATAGCATCTATAAAACTAAAGGTTTCATAATGTGTTAAAACACCTAACGTATCTGGAAGCAAAATTCTTTTAATAGGTTGCGTTGCTAAAAAATCTAAGAATTGGTATACATATTCTTGTGAATTACGCATTCCATTACTCCAATCTTCTAAATATACATTAGTCTCTATTTCTTTTGCTGTTGCTAAAGTAATAACATCGGCAATCTCAGAAAAATGCTGTTTTGGTGTTTTTTTAAGTTGATGGGTTAAATGATTTAAAGAACCTTTGGTTAATAAATTTTGAACCTTTGCTCCAGCATCTATCATCCAATCAATAGAAATTCCTTTATCAACAAAAGAAAGAACTTCAACTTTATCTATAAACCCTTTTTCGCTTGCCCATTGCGTTATTTGCTTGACAGCAAGTAATTCCCCATCAGAAACTCTAGCAGAAGCAACTTCAATTCGGTCTACTTTAAGCTCTTCTAATAATAATTTAGCAAGGGTTAGCTTTTCTGAAACAGAAAAAGACACTCCTGAGGTTTGTTCACCATCACGAAGTGTCGTATCCATTATTTCAATCTTTCTTTTTTCCATTTGATACTAAGCTCAGTTGAATTTAGGTTCTACTTTACTAGATTTATAATGGTGTATTTTCAGCAAATTCAACGATTTGATTTTTAACATTAACTAAGTAGTCAATATCATCAAAACCGTTAAGCATATTTTCTTTTTTATAGCCATTAATTTCAAAAGACTCTTTTTCTCCAGTAGCTAATAATGTAACTGTTTGGTTTGGCAAGTTTACTTCAATTTCTGTATTTGGATTTTTTTCAATCTCAGAAAATAGTTTATTTGCAAAATCAGCACTTACTTGAACAGGTAATACTCCGATATTCAAACAATTTCCTTTAAAAATATCGGCAAAGAAACTAGAAATCACACATCGAAATCCATAATCATAAACCGCCCATGCAGCATGTTCCCTTGAAGATCCTGAACCAAAATTACGTCCGCCAACCAAAATTTTACCAGAATAAGTATTGTCGTTTAAAACGAAATCACTTTTTGGAGAATCATCATTAGTATAGCGCCAATCTCTAAAAAGATTATCGCCAAATCCTTCACGTTTTGTTGCTTTTAAAAAACGAGCAGGTATTATTTGATCTGTATCTACATTCTCTATAGGAAGTGGAACTGCTGTACTTGTTAATATTTCAAATTTATCGTAAGCCATTTTGTAATGCTCTTTATAAGTATTAAACTAATTCTTTCATCAATTCTCTAGGATCTGTAACTTTTCCTGTTACTGCTGCTGCTGCTGCAACTAGGGGAGAAGCCAATAAAGTTCTAGAACCAGGTCCTTGACGTCCTTCAAAGTTTCTGTTTGAAGTACTTACTGCTAATTTCCCAGCAGGAACTTTATCATCATTCATTGCCAGACATGCAGAACATCCTGGTTCTCGAAGTTCAAAACCAGCTTCATGGATAATATCTAAAAGACCTTCTTGTTTTATAGCGGCTTCAACCTGATGTGAGCCTGGTACTAACCAAGCCGTAACATTTGGTGCTTTTTGACGCCCTTTAATGATAGACGTAAATGCTCTAAAATCTTCAATTCGTCCGTTAGTACAACTTCCTATAAAAACAAAATCTATTGGTTTGCCAATCATGTCATCACCTTCATTAAACGACATGTAGCCTAATGATTTTTTATAAGTACTTACACCACCTTCTACTTGCTCAGCATTAGGAATACGTTTAGAAATACCCATTCCCATTCCTGGATTTGTACCATAGGTAATCATGGGTTCTA